>Ga0302206_1000108_pt1 | contig 36307 bp, 20 predicted proteins | sample II_Fen_E2_1_FD_194581 | JGI IMG/M metagenome (GOLD analysis project Ga0302206, IMG submission 194581) | Peat permafrost microbial communities from Stordalen Mire near Abisko, Sweden - II_Fen_E2_1 | ecosystem: Environmental > Terrestrial > Soil > Wetlands > Permafrost | place: Sweden: Abisko...
AATTGTTATCGTCAGCTCGCCAATTGTTTGAATCGGCTGAAGAATCATTATCCAATCTGAATCCAGAAAATACCGGGCTAAAAAATGCAATCCACAGCATGGGAACTTCGATCAAAAGAATGAAGAGAAGTCTTGATGAAGAAGATGCTTTTATGATTAAATACATCAAGACGGCGAAGCCATTACGGTTAATTTTGTTTTACAAGAGAATCGGATAAAGAAAGTTAAAGCTTTTTTAGAAAAGCAAACAAAGGCAACAAATCGGGATATATTGCCGTTTTAAAATCATATTTAATAATTCTAAAAAGAAAAAATATGATTTATAAAAGAAATAAAAAATTCCTGTCTCCAATGATTCTAGGAATTACGCTTGCGTTTTCGATAGGTTGCACAACCAGCAATCCTCCGGCGTCACCCACCAATACAACCGGTTTAACGGTGTCGGCAGTCACAAGTACGGCGGGTGGAAATTACGCACCAAGAAATGTCGTAGCAATCTGGGTAGAAAACAGTGCCGGAACCTTCGTTAAAACACTGACAGTATATGCTCAGGCCCGTAAAAATGATTTGACCAACTGGGAAAGCATCTCGGGAGGGAATGCAGTGGATGCGGTTGTCGGAGCAACACAAACCAATTATGGAACAATATATGGAAGCTGGAATGGCACCGATTCAAAAGGTATTGCTGTAGCAGATGGCACGTACCGATTGTGCATGGAATTAACAGATAAAAGCTCTGGCGGAAATTTTACCTTTTTTAATTTCACAAAAGGTACAGTTGCTGAATCCCAATCACCTTCAAATGTTCCTAGTTTCTCTTCCATATCTATAAAATGGGTTCCACTCTAATCACTATTAATAATTTACAATCAATTTTATACCCATACAGGTTCATTCTGAACTTATATGGGTATATTTAATTTAAGCCGATTGAAGGGATGTTGGAAATTAATATTTACTTTTGCAAATCTTTTAAACACCCTGTTTGTTTTAAATAAACAAACAACGAAACTTATAAAGCAATGAAACCTTTAAATGAACTTCGTATTGCCGTATGCAATGATCACGCAGGCTTCGAATTAAAAAACACGATTCTTGATCATTTAAAAGCTATCCAGGTAGCAAGTGTCAAAGATTTTGGTTCATACACTTCCGAAAGTTGTGATTATCCGGATTTTGCTCATCCATTCTCTACAGCTATCGAAAAGGGGGATTTTGATTTTGGGATCAGCATTTGTGGCAGTGGAAACGGGATAAGTATGACTGCCAACAAACATAAAGGGATCCGATCAGCACTCTGCTGGGAAAATGAAATTGCATCACTGGCACGACGTCACAACGATGCGAATGTAATCTCGTTACCTGCCAGGTTTATAACTGCAAATGAAGCAAAAGGAATGGTTAACACCTTTCTTACTACCGCTTTTGAAGGTGGCCGACATAAAACAAGAGTCGATAAAATACCTTGTTAAGAATATCCGGTTCAATCAATCTGACTTTTCCAGGGTTTCTGACTTTGGAAAAGTTGTTATTTAATAAAGAAACATGCAACGAACAGAAATATCGACTTTCGGAGAATTTGGTCTGATTAAGCACCTGACTGAGAAATTTAAAATCGAAAACCCTTCAACATTGAAAGGTGTAGGAGATGATGCCGCAGTGTTGAGTTACGAAAACAAAAAAGTACTTGTGACTACCGATTTACTGCTCGAAGGAATTCACTTTGACCTGGTATATGTTCCAATCATGCATTTAGGCTATAAGGCAGCCGTGGTGAACTTTTCCGACATATATGCCATGAACGGCGAGCCAAAGCAAATTACGGTCTCTATAGGCGTCTCTAAACGCTTTTCAGTGGAAGATCTGGAGCAGCTGTATGCAGGTATACAACTGGCATGCGACAAATATGGCGTAGATCTGATCGGCGGGGATACTTCCGCCTCATTAACCGGGTTGGCAATAAGCATAACTTGTATCGGGGAAGCCGATGAAGATAAAATAGTTTACCGCAACGGGGCAAAAGAAACCGACTTAATCTGCGTGACCGGCGATTTGGGTTCAGCCTATATGGGGTTGCAACTGTTGGAACGCGAAAAAGTTGTTTTTGCAGCCAATGACGAGGCACAACCTGATTTTGAAGAAAGAGATTACATCCTACAACGTCAGTTAAAACCTGAAGCACGAAAAGATATTATAAAACTACTTCGCGACAATAGCATTGTTCCAACATCTATGATGGATATTTCGGATGGTTTATCTTCCGAATTAATGCACATTTGTTCGCAGAGTAAAGTCGGTTGCCGGATTTATGAAGACAAAATACCCATCAACTACCAGGCTGTCGTCATGGCGGAAGAATTGAATATGAGTATTGTGACTGCTGCGTTAAACGGAGGAGAAGATTATGAGCTGCTGTTCACCGTATCACTGGCTGATTATGACAAGATTGTTTCAATGGAGGGAATAGCCATTGTGGGACATACCACCAAACCGGAACTGGGATTACAACTGGTAGGACGTGAAGGAGAGGAAATTGAACTCAGAGCACAGGGATGGAACTCGCTTAGCAAGGAGTGAGGTAAGGAGTAAGGAACGAGGAATAGAAAGAACAAATAGTCAATTCATAACAACATATTAGTATTAGTAGTTTATACATTAAAAAAGAGGGCTTCAATGTGATTGAAGCCCTCTTTTTTATTTTATCACAGGATTATACTACTTTTATAGCTATCTACTTGCTCATTACCAGCTGCTTACTTCTCACTTCTTACTCCTTACCTCTTACTTCTTACCTCTTACTTCTTGCCTCTTACCTACTATTTAGATGTTTTCCGAGACAGGATCAATCGGTCTGTTAGTAACAGTTTTGTAGTGCGCACCGGTATGAAAGCGACTTACTTTTTTATTAATGATTAAAGTCGAAGGAATGTTCCTCATTTCTTTTCTATCGGATGTTGAAAGAATATTCCAGGTCTGGTAGCTAATCAACATAAAGCTGTTTTTTGAAAGGACTGTCGAACTTAATCGGGTTGCTTTATTGATCTTTACTTCATTTGGAAATTGATGACGCAATTCATGAATGCTCTGACGAATTACCGGGTTGTTTGAGGCCAGTTTATTTATATCTATTATATTTATAGTTACCTCACTGTTATTTTTCAGTAACCGGCGGGCATAACGTAACAGGAACTCGTCCGATTCATTTTGAAGTACGATCAGCGTGGAAGTTATGCTTTCAAAACCTCTGTTAATAAAAATACCGACTGTACAATTACTGTTTTCAATAAAATAACGGGTCTTATCCTTTATCAATGTTCCCGGATAGAAAAAGGTCTGTTGTTTTGTAACATTATTTATAAACTGGTTCAACCATTTTATATTCTGAAACAAGGGGCTTTCTTTGAAAAAAGGAATTCCTGACAAAGAGATGCCGGCACCAACAAGCAAGAAGTCAAAATTATTATAATTCGCCGTCTTCACTATGCCCTGCTCGATGTTGTCAGTCACCTTGTATTCTGTTTCAATAGGAATACTTTGAAGAGTTGCTTCATCTTTTACCACCCTGAAACTATCCACCGAAAACTGTTCCCCGTAAAAAGGGTTTGTATCCGTACCGGGTGTGATGTGCAAAACCGTGACTGCTAAACTGTTTTTTGTTCCATCCAGCAGAGTTTTAGCCACATTGAGCAATGCTTTGCCATTTTCAGGATTTCCCAAAGCAATCATGGCTTTAAATATACCTTGTGATTGCTGAATAATATATTCCTTTTCAACATCTTTTGTCGGGAAAAACCTGTTTATGACAGATAAAGCGGGAGTGGTCATAAAAGTAGTTATCAGGGCCATAATAACCAACATAACAAATATAGAAGGAGGAAGAATGCCCATTTCGTATCCGATATTCAACACGATAAGTTCCATTAGTCCACGCGTGTTCATTAAAATACCAATGGATAGACTGTCTTTCCATGTTTCGCCCAGTATTCGTGCCGTAAAAGCACCTCCCATGAACTTACCGCTGACTGCAACCAGAATAAATAAACCGCAAATAATCCACAAATGTGGCGTGTTGAGCAATCCAATTTCGGTGCGCAACCCGGTAAACACAAAGAATAATGGCAGCAGCAAGGTTACCGAAACATCTTCAATTTTATCTATAATGAGCTTACGGAAATGTGGTAATTGAGGCATAACCACACCTGCTAAAAAAGCTCCAAACAATGCATGAATGCCGATCACCTGGGTGACAAAGGAGGAAAGAATCAGAATCAACAACAGGAAAGCTACAATACTTTTATTCAACACTTCGCTGTTGCTGTAAATATCACCGATACGTTTCAAAAAAGGGCGTACCAGAAGCAGCATGGCTCCGACATAAACAATGGCAAAACCAATGGTGTATAATGAACTTACAAAGCTTCCTGTTTTTGTAATTGCAATTACAGCTGCCAGAATGCACCACGCAGTTACATCATCATTTGCAGCACTGGCAATGGCAATGGTGCCTAAATGGGTTTTAGACAATCCTTTTTCCTGTACAATCCTCGCCAATACCGGGAAGGCAGTGATACTCATTGAAATTCCTATAAACAATGCAAAGGAAAGAAAATCGGTCTGTTTAGCCGCAAACTCTTCATATACAAAATAAGCCATAAGCATTCCAAAAAAATAAGGAATCAGAATACTGGCATGGCTGATCACATAAGTTTCACTTATTTTATCTTTCAGCTTATTTATATTCAATTCCATTCCGATGGTAAACATAAATAAAATAAGCCCTATCTGGCTTAAAATATATAGGTTTCCCAAAGATTTAGCTGCGAATAAAAAGTGGAATGCATCCGGATAGAAATATCCTAATAATGAAGGACCCAGGACTATACCTGCAAGAATTTCGCCTATCACAGTCGGTTGACCAATTTTGGCAAATAGATAACCAAAAATACGGGATACAATTAGAATTGAAATGATTTGAAGCAACAACATTGCAGCAGGTTCGGCAATATTATTCATGAGGGAAAGTTTGAACAGGCCGAAATCACTTTGTGAAGCTCCGTACTTTAAAACACTTGAAAGTTTATTCTGAACAAGTAGATGCCCATCAAAGCCTTTACTATTTTGAAAAAGAATATATGTGAAGATGCAGAATAAAGTCAACATCATCCCATAAAAAATCCATGTTCTGGAGTGTGTGTTTTTCATTAAGTTCATTTAAGAAGTTACAATGGCAAAAAAGTCATTGAATGTGAGGTCATTGCAACAGAAGTAAAACAGGAATGTACAGGAACAACAATTTCAATTCTATAAACTTTTCACACTACAAAGATAGTTATTTTTTCACTTTTTAAAACTTATCCTATAAGATTAATTCTCAATAGGATGTTGTGCCTTGCCCTGAGTTGCATATGTGCATTTAATTGAGTTACTTTGCATTATTTCTCAGAATTACAATCCGGGGAAATCAACATTAAAATTCCTGATAATAAAATGGAAATAGGCATTAGTTTTTGGATCGCGTTTATAGTTTTTGTTCTATTCATGTTAACACTTGATCTCTTTGTTTTTCACAAGAAAAATACGGTAGTAAAAGTAAAAGAAGCTCTTTTGTGGAGTTTATTCTGGATTACACTGGCAGCATTATTCAATGTCGGTGTATTTTTCATGGTGGGTAAAGTAAAAGCACTTGAGTTCTTAACGGGCTATCTGATTGAAGAGTCGTTGAGTGTCGATAATCTTTTTGTATTTATTCTGATCTTTGGATTTTTTAAAATTGAGCCTAAATATCAGCACAGGGTATTATTCTGGGGAATAATCGGTGCTATCGTTATGCGTGGGGTCTTTATTTTTGCCGGAGTGGCACTTATTCAGAAGTTCAACTGGATCATGTACATTTTTGGAGCATTCCTGGTCTATACAGGCATCAAGATGTTGTTTGAAAAAGAAGATAAAGAATACAATCCCAATAAAAATATTCTGATCCGGGTATTTAAAAAGATTTTCCCGGTAACCCAGGATATGACCAGGCCGCACTTCTTTGTACGTACGAATAAAATACTATATGCCACCCCGTTCTTTATTGCTTTACTGGTTATAGAAGCTTCCGATCTGATTTTTGCAGTAGATTCAATTCCTGCCGTATTATCGGTTTCGAAAGATCCTTTTATCGTGTATACTTCAAATATCTTCGCTATCCTTGGCCTGCGGTCTATGTATTTTGCCCTGAGTGGTATTATGGCGTATTTCTATTACCTGAAATATGCACTTTCGGGCATTCTGACTTTTATCGGGTTGAAAATGTGCGTCAATGAATTCAATATCGAGCAGGGGTATGCTTTTCATATTTCCAATCTTGCTTCATTAGCAGTAATTATAGGGTTACTTGCTACTTCCATCCTGTTTTCGATTGCTGTAAAAAAGAGGGCTGAACTGAAGGAATTAAGAAGAAAAAAGAAAGCTGATTCTTTGAAGTCATAATAAGTTTCTGCTTGGGTTTATTTTAGTGACAGTCTACGCAACACAGGATTTAGCTTTGCAGTAGTTGCTACTACAATCAGAGTCATGATTCCACCAAAGGCTACTGATGGGACGAGTCCCATCAGTTTTGCCGCCATACCCGATTCGAAAGCACCCAGTTCATTCGATGAACCAATAAAGATACTATTCACCGAGGCTACCCTTCCGCGCATATGCTCCGGCGTATAAAGCTGCAGGATAGTTCCCCTGATCACCACACTCACATTATCGAACAATCCGCTCATCAACAACAACAATCCCGAGAGCCAGAACACATGAGAAAAAGCAAATCCTATCATACAGATTCCAAAAGCTGCTACGCAGAGTAACAATGTCCTGCCACTGTTTTTCACAGGGGGATAAAACATGAGGTAAAACGACATGATGATAGCTCCAATTGCAGGACAGGCGCGTAGGAATCCAAGTCCTTCGGGTCCTACATGCAACACATCAGAAGCAAAAACCGGCAACATAGCTACTGCACCTCCAAATAACACAGCTAACATGTCGAGGGAGAATGCCCCCATTAATTCGGGTGATTTGAACACAAACCTGATACCTTCGCGAATCCGGCTAAACATGTCCTCTTCATTCTTTGTTGTTGAAAGGATAATATGTTCAATTTTAACAGTTCTGAAAATAAAAAGGGAAATAAAGTATAGAATAAATACAGTACAATAAGCCACTGTGATAGACGAGAATCCGTAAATCAGCCCACCTATGGCAGGCCCCACTACTGCCCCGACCTGCCAGTTTGCGCTGCTCCAGGTAGCGGCATTGGCATAATCTTTTTTATCCACCAGTTGTCCCAGTAGCGCAGTATTTGCAGGCATAAGAATGCCACGTGACAAGCCTGTGAGAAAAATGGTTATAAATATAGGCCAAACGCCTAAGTGTTGGAAAGAATGAAAGGATTCAATGCTGTACAGCATCAGGATTACCGACCCGACAAGTAACAGGAAAGTGGTATTCGTAACAATTTTTTTTCGATCCCAGATATCGATATAATGTCCTGCAAAAAGTGCAATAGAAATCTGTGGCAGTACTTCAACTAATCCGATCATCCCCAGCCACAGTACATTCTTTGTAAGAAAATACATGTGCCAGCTTACAATCACCGACTGCATCAACGTAGCCATAGTCATAAAAAAACGATACCCTAAAAAATACCTGAAATTGCGGTTGCGAACCGCAGTAAAAGCTTCTCCCGATAACACCTTAGCCAACATGTCCTTTTTTTTTAAGCCGCAAAGATACAAAAATCTATTTCTAAATTCTATTTATTAAAAAGCATAAAAATAACCGCAAGCAAGGTTTACGGTTATTTTTTATTTAATGATCAGAATGTATTTAATCGACCAGTATCTTTTTAGTTACAAAACTTCCGTGTTGAGTTTTCACCCGCACCAGACAAATTCCTTTTGATATCTTATTTGCGGGAATTACAAGTTGATTTGTTGAGATTCTTTGTGCATACATTTCCTGTCCGGTGATCTGAAACAGATCTACAGTAAAGATAGATCCCTGAATGGAGATTTCATGTTTTAATGATGAATAACACACTGAAACGTCATCATCCGGTAAAGAAATCGCAGGTAATTCCGTAGAAACAGGAGTGTATTCAAAAGCGCCCAGGTCTGGTGACAATCCAAAGAAGGGTAACCCTACATCAATTCCTTTATCTATCATGCCGCTTGTAGAAGTCTGGTGAAGGAATAAAATTTCAGGCAATGATCCATCCGGCTGACGGTCGTTCAGCAATTGGGCATTGTCAAGGTTTATAAAATCACTGGCTGCACATGTAAATCCCTTATTCCATGAATTGTAAGCCTGTGTAACTGATTTGGAATTAAAACTGTTTGAACCCTTACTGTCCAACGAAGCACAATTCTTAATAATCAACGTACCGTAAGAACTGTTAGAAAATCCATAATTCGTACCATTGTTATAAGAAGTGCAATTGTAAATGGTCATAATTCCGGCATTGTTATTCTGGTCAAACCCTTTTACTTTGTTGTCAACTGAGAGACAGTTCTGCACAGTCGTATTATTTACAGTATAATTGCCTCCTAATTTAAATCCGTTACCGTTGCCGTAATTTTTCATGACATATCGACCGGTGGTGGCATCTTTGAATTGATAAAACCAGGTGGCGCTATCGGTTTTAAAACGGATATTATCGGTCATATCAAAGGTGGCAGGTGCCATAGCATAACTCCAGCAACTATCATAAACTGTATTTCCAGCCTTTTCATAGCTATCCCAACCATCATCACCGTTTCGCCATGAACGACATCCTTTGTAGGTATTTGTTCCCGTATTCGTATATTGCTTGTCGGCAAATCCATCTGCATTTCCCCCAAAATCCGGACTTGCAATACCACCCGATTCGTAATCAAAGTTTTCATACGAATCACAATTCAGGATTAAATTATTGGTCCCGGTTTTCATTTGTATTCCCGAATCACAATTCCAACGGGTAGTACAATGTACAATAATGTTGTTACTCCCTGTCACCTGAATACCGTTATCACCGGCACCCTGGACAATAATCCCTTTTAAATGGACAAAGCTGCCAGAGACTTTCACTCCCTGACTGCTGCTTGAATAAGCCTGCTTCCGAAAATCAAAAACCGGATTTTCACCCTGATAAGCCACAATATGTAAGTATCCTGCTACAGTTCCCGATTTCGAGATATTTTGAGCACTGACAAAGTTATACATACCGCCACGAATAATTACAGAATCATTTGCAGAGAGAGTTTTACCAACAGCAGTTGTAAAATTATAAGGGCTACCGATAGTACCATTTCCCGAGGAACTTCCCGTTGGAGAAACAAAATAGGAAACTGCAGGTACTATGCTGGAAACTGCAATACAAATCGAAGTGAATACGATTTTTCGAGTGTGATTTAACATGACCATTGAGAATTAATTAGTTGATGATTGTTGTTTCTTAAGAGTCTGAAATTTAAGAATTCATCCTGGAGTTTCGATCCAACAAGAACTTAATTGAATTATTCAGGGCTGAATTCAACAGTCTGTTTCAACACTGCAAATTTAATTCAGATATCAAAGTTGGATGTGGACTAATTTGCGTATAATGTGGATTATTACTGTGAAAAGTAGAAATTATGGAAGGTAGTCTTAAATGTTTATAAGAATACAATATAAAAAGCGAAAAAAAACGCAATAAAAAAGTCATGCATTCATGCATGACTTTTAGGTTCTTGTTATAAAGTATGATAAAAGTTTTCATCCAATATTTTTAAGGTGAACGATAATCTTTTGAATAGAATGGTCACGTTTAAAAACTGCGAGACTTTGTATCGTGTTCAATGAATAACCTTTTGCATATTCCGTAGGTTTGTCGTAATATACCATTTCCATTCCTGATTTACCATCCAGGATATAAAAGAATGGAACAGAGCAATACGTAAACGAAAGATATGGAAATGCATATTCGTTCTGCAATGATGCGTCAGGTTGTATAAATTCTTCAGAATTCAGAATAATCGGCTGAACCGACAACTGACCCGTGGATATAACAATGCCAAGTTCAAAGAAACGGTTTATAATATCTTCTTTCACCTGGCCGGTCATCCCGGGTTGCTGGACACCAGCCATCATAGGCGTATGCGAGTATGGATCAAAAGGGAATGAGCCATACCGGGCAGGTGATTTATGGGCTCCCAGTCCTTTTTTTACTTCCCGGTAATGATGGATTAACCGTTTTAAGATTGCGGCATCCGCTTGAAATGCTACAGCCTTTTTAATATTTTCGCCTATTGCCAACAACAATTTTGAAACCATGTGCCAGTAAATGCTCCCCAGTCCTTCGTATTTGTAGAAAGTTCCCGATCGACCGGTAAACGACTTATGATCAAATATTAGTTCATACAGTTCTTCTGTCTGTTTTTGATCTTCATCATTCATTTCATAGTTGCCGATTGTTTTCAAACGGTCAAGCGCAGCAGTCAGGAAACCGGCATTTTTGAATCCTGCATTGAAATGGAAACACCCCTTTTTGTCGGAAGTTATGATGGAGGTATCTCCTGCTTCCGTTAATTTCTTAAGGAGTTGAATTCTTTCTACATCTTCCTTAGGAATCAGATTTTTTTCAAGAAACAACGGTAATTTTTTATTCGGGTACAAAATATAACTTTCCTGATCGGGCCGGTATAACGAACTGATTCGTAGTGCGTCAAGCAAATCGAGAGATTCTTCGGGGGATAGGGTTCCTGAAGTTAATACGGCAACCTGTCCTTCCAGCATTTCATACAAATTACGAATTGTGATGCCCTTGTCGGTAAAAGTCACCAGATTGTAGGCATGAAACATATTGTCGGTTCGTTTATTTACTTTAATGGACTGATCAATAAACTTCAGAACCAGAATCAGGAAATCATTCAATTCAGTTTTATCTATTGAAACTTTTAGACCCGAGATGCCCTGATAAATTTTATTTCTGTAATCACTTCCTGCATTTCCAAGTTGATCGGTAACCGATTTGCGGAGTTGATCATCAAATCCTTTTTCAAGAGCGTATTCGACTCCTGTAAAGGTATTGAAAACCTGCACAAAAAAACTATTCATCTCTGTTGAGACTGTATACTTTTCATTAGGAGAATTTAAATACAAATCACGGGTGAAATCTACAAATCGCCTCATGTAATAAAGTGTAACCATGGATGCCCCCGATCCAACCAATGCATTGTTGGCATCATTCCACTCCGGACGTAAGGTATTCATCCAAATGCCGGCTTCAGGGATAAAATTACTTAGTTTAGCCAGCAATACAGCCAGTATTTTTTCAGTAAAACTAATCAACAGTACCTCCTCTTTCGCATCAAGTATCAATTTTGCATCAGTACCATACTCCGGTACAAGCTTTGCAATTTTAATATGAAGTTCAGCATCAAAACGAATGGAGTTATTAGGCTGAGATACGATTTCCGAATAACTCTTAAGACGATAAGGCACATTGGCATAGGCAAACATTTCTTTATCGAGCCATGAAACCAGATTATCAGGATAATAATTTCTCGAAACCTCCATTAATTTCAGCAGATAGATAATCTGATGATCTCCCCAGTAACCAATGTTCGACCAGGGATTCTCAGGTTCAATGACTTCCCAGTCGATTCCTTCACTGGTTATTTTATACGGGTTATAGCCATCGGCTGTTGAGGCATTCAGGAATTTGGCAATAATACCATTGATATAACCCGGAAAAGAAAGTGACAAAGATTCCCAGTTTTGAAAAATATCACGCCAGTTTCCCTGATACGAAATTAGTTTATTCCCGGCATCATCTTTTACTTTGATATCGAACAGATTCCATGGACGGCTTGGGTCGCCGTGTCTCCGGCTAAAAGTCAATGGCAGGTATTCCTGATACAGGCGATATAAATTAGCATCATTTTGTTGTTGTACCTTTTTGTCGAGACTTGCATAATCAACCGTTACGGGAAGTCCATCAAGAAAATCCTTATGCTTTTCCCATACGTTCACATTAAATTGCTTAACATGTTGATGAAAGTCTGAAGTCCGTATTGTATAATTGTCTTCATAAATACCACCCCGCATCGAATTGAATAATACATTCGAGAAATGTCGTGCCACGTCATTCTCATCGGCTGTATGTTGAATTCCATCTGCCTGTCCAACGATGGATTGCAACGAACGGGATCCTTCCTCAATGTTCTCATCAAGGATACCGGTAATATCTACAGTTGTCCGGATAAACTCAGTCAAATTATTTACTTTGGCAGTATCCTGATTGGTCTCTGCTACAAAGCCCCATGATTTCGAATCCGATGCATCCAGATGAAATTGGCCTGAGACAAAAAAAGCTCCCCTCACTCCTTTCGATTCATATTCCGAAACTATCTTATCACCTCTTCTGAAAGCATCAAGCTGAAACGAACTTAATAAGTAGCCGGCATTTTTAAGTCCATAGCTCCAGACTGTATTCACCATTAACGATTCACTCGGTTCAGCACGATCCACCAGAATAGATTCCATACGGAACAGAGCCAATCCTGATTCATCAATCAACTCGGTTTTTTTATAACCATCAACCAACGTTGAGAAGGTATTTTGAGTAATTCGATCGATCCCCGAAGGCAGGATATTTTGTAGTCCGTCCAACACTGCAACAACAACGGTTGAATCGTTATGATTATCAATCCGGCTTTTCTTTATCCAACCGAAATCATCGGCATTCATCCAGGCGTAACTGAAAGTAATACCCAAATCAATATTTTTTTCACCAAAGATAAGTTTATTGCCCATCGTATTTTTTGAGATGGTACGTTCAATCACATAAATTCCCTTATTCCGATCGGAAAATGGTTCCCATAAGAAAGTCCTGCCATTCAACTGAACATGAAGAATGGTTTTACTTCCTGTCATTTCAGCCGATTCATTTATCTTATCATCGGTATAATAAGGGAACAATGCCTGATCAGGATTTTTCCTTCCGGCAGTTAATCCGCCTGTACTTGAAATATACATCCACAGATCTGAATCACTTGCCAGACTTATAAAGAAAGGCTGCATGGAATCGAAGTTTTTTATCTGATAGAATTGCTCGCCACCAATCAGAATAAACTGACCGGTAGCTTCCTTTTGAGCAGATTTAACCTGATTATTTCCTACAAATAAATTGTCCATAGTAAAAGATGCTGACCCTAACAGGGACATTAAGTATGTTTAATTAATTGAAAATTGGAAGGAATTAGAAATAAGAAATAGGAAAATAAAACTATTCCCTTTTAGAAATTCGTATTTATTCCAAAGCTCTTTTGGCATCAAGCTCCTTCTTCATTAAATCGGTTGTTTTCGAATCAATTTTATAAAAAATCATGAACAATGCACACGACATGTATAAGATTCCGGGAATAACCGACACCAACAATTTTATTCCGGTAATGGCGGTATCGTTTTGAGTAACATTCGGCACAAACTGTGAAATAGTAAGTATCCAACCGGCAATGGCAGCACCAATGCCCCATCCTGCTTTCTGTGCAAAAACGGCTGCTGAGAAGTAAAGACCCGTTGCCCTTCGACCGGTGGTCCATTCACCGTAATCGGCTGAATCGGCAATCATGGTCCAAAGCAAAGGCACTGCAGGCGCATAAGCCATTTTGGCTATAATATTAAACACATAAATAGTGGTAATATCTTTTACACCCGGGAGATAAATCAGCATAAAGAATACACCCGATATTAAAGAACTTCCTATAAATACATTTTTATTCCCGAACTTTTTTGCCAGTGGTTTCGACAATGGAAGTGCGACTATTAAAGCCACAGTACCAAGCACGTTAAACAGTTGTACATTTGTTTCACGTCCCAGATAATATTTGAAATAATAGGCAATAGCTGCATTTTGCATGGCAAACATAATAAAAGAAATAATCCCTACAATTGCCAGAATTCTCCAGGCTTTATTGGCGAATAAATTTTTCAGATCTTCTTTCAATGAATTCTTCTGTGATTTAGGAGGCTGTACTCTTTCTTTTGTAGTCTTAAAGGTAATAAAAAAGAAGATCAGGCTTAATACGGCAAACATAAATACAGTATACTGAAAACCCTGGGCTTTATTTCCATGACCAAAGTACTCAGCCAGGGTAAGTGCCAGACCAGTGACAATGAATTGCCCCGAGAAACCTGCAATAAAGCGGTAGGTATTCAATCCGGCGCGTTCGTAGGTATCGTCGGTCATAACAGCTCCCAAAGCAGAATAAGGAAGGTTTATGGCTGCATAGGCCGTCATCAGGAGCACATATGTAGCACCGGCATACAGTATCTTTCCGAATTCTCCAAAATTTGGGGTTGTAAAGGTAAGAATGGCTAACACAGCATAGGGAACTGCTCCAAATAAAATATACGGACGAAATTTTCCCCAACGGGTATTCGTTCGATCGGATACGACACCAATGATCGGGTCGACAGCCATATCCCAGAAACGGGCAACTAACATTATGGTACCCGCAGCAGCAGCTGAAATTCCATATACATCCGTATAAAAAAACAAAAGCCAAAAGCCAACCATATCCCAGACAAAATGGGAAGCTGTATCGCCTAAACTGTATCCAACCTTTTCTTTGAAGGATAATTTTAAATTCGTTTTGTCCATAACGTTTTCTTAGATTTAAATTTTTTCGGTTACTATAATCTGAATTCAATTGTTCTTTACCGGAATAGCAAAACATTACTTTATGTCAACATTCGATATTTTACTTATCATTTATTTCTTTATTACTTTCGAATTTTTAATGCTCTGGCTATTTTCAACCCGGATAAAATAGATTCCTGTTTCATAATTACCCATATCAATACTGGTAACAGAAGGCAGTAACTTGTCGAACACCTTTCGACCCGACAAATCCAGTATAACTACCCGGTTTTTATCCCCTTTCAGTTGCAAATATAATAAATTTTGTACAGGATTAGGGAAAAAGAAATCTTCAATTTCCGGGTGATTTTCCACACTTGTTTCAAGACATGAATTTCCGACGGTATACGTAAAGGTTTTTGTCACAGACATTCCACCTGCATAAGCAAACTTACAGGCAACCTGTATAACCGAACCTATTGTTTTGCCTGTTAATGTAGCAGTAAATTTCCTTCCTCCTGCATTTGTCATTGACGTTTCAGCAAAACCTGTGGTATAATTCCAAAGATAAGCAATCACTCCTGTCTGAGCATCGAGCATTTCAAAACTGATATTCACATTCGTTCCTACCGTTTGGAAAGAATATCCGTATCCAACGGAGAAAGTACCTTGTGCTGCAACAGCCGAAGATCCGGCGCAATCGGTATTCGAATTTGCACTTGTAGTGGCAGAAAGAATGATTGGATTATTTGATGCGTTATTCCCCGTCAGATCACTAGCCGAAATACTGAAAGAATAAGGTGTATTTGGTGATAAAGCTGATATTAGGAGTGATTTTTGTACTCCAGAAGCAGTTGATGTACTCGTATTTGAAGTACCATACGCAACATTATAGACCACAGTTCCGGAATTATCGGTTGCATTTAACAGCAACTCAACCGAAGAACCTGTTATGGCACCTACAGTTGCTGTAAAGTTAACGGGTGGTTGGGTATCATTGGTGGTACTACCACAATTTGATCCGACAACATAAGTTATGTATTTTGTTACAGACATGCCCCCCGTATAAGCAAACTTACAGGCATAGCTAATGGTCGCTCCTGCTGTCTGGCCTCCGATTGTTGTGGAGAAAATCCTGCCACTGACATTGGTCATGGCTGATTCGCCAAAAGGTGTTTCTTTCCACAAATAAGCAATAACTCCGGACTTTTCATCCAGCATTTCAAATGTAACGGTTACATCTGTTCCTACTGTTTCGAACGTACACTTGTATCCAACAGTAAATGATCCTTGTGCTGCAACTGTTGAGGTAGTTGTACATGACATCAATGGCGAAATGGTTATATTGGCTGCCTGGGATGTACTCACAGCACCACCGTCATCTGTTGCTTTAGCTGTTAGAGCATAAGACCCTGCAAGCGGAGTCCATTGAATAGTGTAAGGAGGAGTTGTAACTGCCGAGATCAGTGCATTATTCTGGTAGAAATCAACATGCTGTATCGTTCCATCAAAGTCACTTGCATTGGCTGAAACTGTCACTGCTTTGCCTTCGGTGAAAGTTGAATTGTCAGCAGGAGTTGTCAGTGAAACAGATGGTGGCACATTTTGTGTGTTGGTGACCATAACCAGTACTTCATCATCAGAAGATCGCAAATCAGGATTGGTCACTGTCAGTTTCAACTTGTACATTCCCTCTGTTAAGCCACTAATAACCGGTGTTGAGATTGTTGAATCAGAAAATTGAATGATAGTAGGCCCGTATAGTTGTTTCCATTTAAAGGTTAATAGTTTTCCTGCAGATTCGTTACTGGTTGAACCATTAAGCTGTGTTGATGTTAATGGCAGGATTACTTTCACATCGATTCCGGCATTTGCAGCCGGATAACTAAATGGCAAATCAGCTGTACGGGCAAAGGTCAATCTGCCGAGGTTAAATTCACCCGAAGTAAAACCAATACGTAAAACGTGTTTACCCGGGGTAAAAGGGATATCAGCCACTGTTTTAGTAGCCCAAAGTGTCCAGAGAGTCGAAGAAGTTGAAGGCACTGAAATATCGTCTGTAACGACCTGCCCATCCACTTCCAGATGAAAAGGACCTCCACCGGCAGGATTACCTGATGCATAGCGGAAAGCCAACGAATACAAACCTGATTGTGCCACATCAACTGTATATTCCAACCATTCGCCTAAAGCTATGTTTCCCACAGTAGTTCCTTCGATTATATCGGAATAGGCATCTACATTTTCATCCATTCTGAAATTCCCTGAATTTGCGGAAGTAACATCAAAATAAGTGATATTCTGCCCTTTTCCTCCTTCAAAGATGTCGTATTTTGCAGCTTCTATAGTTCCCGGAAGAACCGTTGCAGTGCCTCCGTAAGGGATTTTATTCCCAACAAGGACCACTGAGCTGTTGGTCACATTGTATTTATCACCATCAAATACTTTTGCATAAAAATTATGAATTCCTAGCTGTAAATTGAGTGCGGTTATCAGATAGGGTGCTGAAGATACTGTTCCCAATGATGTTGTACCATCCATAAATTCAATCTTTGTTGGAGTTCCTCCGGTTACTGTAACATTCAATTGAACACTGCCACCAATAAAAGCTTCGGGGAATGAAGAACTGATTACTCCTGAATATCGACCGTCCAGGCTTGTAACCATTTTCCATGGTGGTACCTGTAACTGGTATCCGGTCGAAAAGGTAACAGTGATCGTAGTACCTGAATAGTTTTGTGCCACATAATTAATCTTTCCATTCTGAATAAAGGCCGCAGCAATCGGATAATTAGCCGTAATACCGGCATCTACCCGGCCCAGGGCATTCATGGCATGCAACCAGTGGTAGGTCTGTGCATCGGAAATGCCGAACTTCAATTCCCTGCCGGGATTTGAATTATACATTTCAATGGCTTTGGCAGGGTCAATGAATGCCAGATATTCCCACATTACGTCATGCCACAGGTTTGGGTTCACCTGATTGTTCAGAATGCCCGTATTGGCCTTTATTTCATTCCAGAGACGCTTTACATAGACTGTATCCTGTCCTAAATAGAGCGAACCTCCCTGAATCGGATACATTTCAATACCATAAGAAGCTGCAATATCAGCCGTCCAGAATGTACCATTGTCAATGCTGTTTGCCCAAACACGGGAAACCAGGCTATAAGGTTGCGAAGCCGGGAAATTGCGATGATGGATATCCATATAATATTCCTCAATACCGGTTTGTTCGGTCGTATACAAATAGATACCCAAATCACGGATTGCCTTGTTGCCGGATACCTGTCCCCAATGGATCAATGAAGCATTAAAAACCATACTCTCGGAACTTGATTCCTGATTATTCCCCTGAGGGTTATTGGCGAAACCATCCACCCAACTGTGTCCTTCATAGGGACTGAAGTTTCGCAAATAAGGGAACATAGTATCGTTCCGGTCATAGGCAGCTGCATCACGAACCAGCATATTGACCATTCCACCCCATTGGGCAGCCCAACCCGGACTAAACTGTTCTACAAAAGCTGCAGCCTGAATAAAATACCCCCAATGAAATTGCTTATCGTTCAATCCGTTGTCCTGTCCGTAACCGGCAGGGTAACCGATCATAGAACTCCATGTGGCATTGTAATAAAAAAGGAAAGCCACTTCCCCGGCTTCAGATTTAAACCAGTTTTCTAGTCGGGTTTTTATAGTATTCAACATCTTATCACGGGCAACAATGTTTCCCATCTCATTCGCCACCCGGGCAGTTTGCATCAACTGATTGAAAACCTGCCCTTCATTGTATGAATCGGTCCAGGTTGCCATGGTGCTGTTTTCCAGACCGGCAATTTTATCGGATAAAACACCGGGGGTAAATCCATTGCTGTAATTATCAACATAGGGAAGTGTCGGTAATATGCCGTGAAAAGTGTTTTCGACACTAAAACTATTTCCAGCCAGGGTTTTCATTTCACCCCGGATAATGGCATAACTGTATTTATCGGGTACTGGCGAATTAGCTGCCAGGTGGCCCCACTGGTGTGGAAGAAGACCCAGCAACATATTGGTTTCATTACCTTCCTTTACTTCGGTTTCAACGGTGAAATCGGTATGTAAAACCGAAGTGGATTCATTATACGAATAGGTCGCCGTAGTTTTTACAGGAAAAACATACGCGTATTTTTTATATTCTGTTGCCACTGATGCAACGTTGGTTACAGTCAGTGGAATGAATGCCATTGACCAGTAGTTTTTACCATTTAAAGTCGAAGTGTATACAGCTCCGTTTTGAGTCCAGGTACTTCCTGCAGGAGCATAAACCGCAAAGTCGGCTCCATTTTTCACGTTGGTTGCAACCAACATTTCATTTGATATTGCAACAACTCCTGAGTTTATAGTAACCTGTGCCATATCTGTGGACTTCTTTACAAAATAAAGGAAAGGCATTCCAACACCTGAAGTTGCCTGAAATTCATGAGTTGCATCGCTCCAGTGCATGGTTACCGTCCAATCGGAGTAATCAGAAACTGTTGTAGTGGATGCGGATAGTCCGGTTACTCCAACAGAGAAAGGAATAAGATCATCGATTACCCCCGAAGGAATGTAACTCACTACCAATCCTGACGGTATAGTCTTCATGGTAAAGGGATAATTGAACAGATTGGATGCAGTACCGTTTTTTATCAGTGCCGACCACCAGTCGCTGGTTGGGACAGGCTTACCGAATGCGTTACCGCTCAGATAGGGTGTACCGGAAGGATATGAATTTCTGCCTGCACCATCAGTACCTGGAAAAGTGGTGGTATAACTTCCGCTACCTACAGGTACTAACTGTGCATGAATATTTATGCACAGAAAATTAAGTAAAAAACTGATGATAAAAAGACTTCGATTTTTCATTAAAAGTCGTATTATAGGAAGTAGTAATTAAAAGACATTCGCAAAGTAGTAACTACTCTGCGAATGTTGAATGATATTATAATTTCACAATCTTCTGAGTTGAAAGCTCACCATTAACCTGTAAAACGGTTATAAAATAATTCCCTGAAGCAAGACCTGTTAAGTCAATTGTTTTATTTAAGCTATGAACCGTTATCGATTTTACCTGTTGACCCAATAAATCACGAACAATCACCTGACCGATTTCCAGTTCAGAATTTATATGCAATTTATCTTGTACAGGATTAGGATAGACACTGAACTTAGCAACCATCTGTTGGTTAACACCATTTACCACATTTGAATTGAAAGTTACATTATCCCAATAATTTACACTGCCAATAGACCTTGTTGATGAAAAATCGGGTATAAATACAATTTTAGTAACTGCTTTTCCAATTTGATCTGTATAGTCAAAAGTAAGTTCTTCCCATTGATTGATTACAGTATTTGGTACTTGTTTTTCGAATGCTACTTTTCCGTCGGCATTTTCAAATTTAAGGTCAAAATTGCTGATAACATTTTTATTCACCATTACTTTCACCTTACAATTATCGGTCGAGAAGGTAAATGGGGCAATGTTTGAAGACCACAATCCAGCCCAGGGAGCACCATTGGCATTTACGGTGTATTGTGCACAATGGGCAGAAGTATTAATGCCTTCAGAGTTCGGATTAGCTACAACAGCATACAGGGAAGGCGCATTATCGCCATTTTCAAACAATGTCCAGCTCCAATCCTGACCAACAGTTTCATAATCGATTTTTGCAATCCCGGGAAGAGCAACATCTGTAGTTGCTTCAACCACAATTGGGTTATTCGCAGCAGCATTCCCGTTAGCATCTTTGGCAACAATTGAAAAACTGTAACCAGTTGCCGGAGTCAATCCTGTAACTATATATGATTGTAAGACACCGGAATTTCCAATCACATTGATTGTAGTTGTTCCGTAGGTAATTGTATACACAACTGCACCCGAGTTGTCCGAGGCATTTAATAACAATTCCACACTACTACCCGTCACGGCTCCTTTGGTAACAGAAAAGAAGGTTGGGATTTCCGTGTCAGGACCACCTGTGCCACCACAAGTATTTCCGACAGTATAAGTGAGTGTTTTTGTTACGGACATGCCACCAGTGTAAGCAAATTTGCATGCCACTTTGAATTTAGCATCAAGAGCTTGACCAGTAAATGTTTTTGAGAATTTTTTCCCACTAATCAACGTTGTTGCTGCTTCTGCAAAATCAGGATTATAAGTCCAAAAGAATGCGCCAACACCGGTTTTATTATCCAACAGCTCAAAAGTAACAGTAACATCAGTACCTGAAGTTGTAAAGGTGTAATTATACCCATCGGTGAATTCGCCTTGTTGAGCATCGGTATAACTACCGGAACATTCGGTACTGGTATTTGTTGCAGTTGTAGCAGCAAGTAAAACCGGACTGTTTGTAGCCGCATTGCCACTAACATCTTTGGCAACAACCGAAAAATTATAAGGTGAGTCGGCTGTTAATCCACTGATGTTATAAGATTTTTGAACACCCGAAACACCGGTGGTGACAAACTTATTGGTTCCGTTGGTAATTTCATAAAGTACAGTCCCTGAATTATCAGTGGCATTTAGTAACAGCTCCACACTGTGGTATGTAACCGAACCTTTTGTAACTATAAATAAAGTCGGTGATTCAGTATCGGCAGGAATATCACTGCAGCTACTTCCCACTACATAGGTAAATATTTTTGTGACCACCAGACCACCGGCATAAGCAAATTTACAGGCCACTTTGAATGACGACCCGATTGTCTGACCCGAAAATGTCTTGGTAAACTTCTGTCCGCCTGCATTTGTTGCAGATACTTCTGTAAAATCAGGATTATAAGTAAAGATATATGCAACGAGACCGGCTTTACTATCCAACAATTCAAAAGAAACGGTGACATCGGTTCCTGTAGTTGTAAATTTATAAATATAACCATCGGTAAAAACACCATCGGTAGCCAGTTTAGTAACCCCTAAACAGTCCGTGTTTTGTGCGATTATCGAATTTGAACATGCGAAAGCAGCCACAATGATAAGAAATAATTTTATAAGTTTTTTCATGATGATAAGTTGTTTGTTTAGCAGAACTTTGGAAGGCAATACAAAGGAAGTCATATCATTATGAGTACAACCTGGAATTGAATGTCAAACAGAGAATTAGTCCGCAGAGATAAAACTCTGCGGACTGGATTGAATTATAATTTCACGGTTTTATACGTGGAAACAATACCGGTAGCCAATTTCACGGTTATAAAATAATTACCCGAAGCAACATCACTTAAATCAATTGTTTCATTTAAGCTATTCACGAATGCAGTTTTTACCGATTGACCCAATAAATTACAAACTGTCACCTGACTAATTTTTGATTTTGCAGAAACTGTTAGTTTGTCAATTACCGGATTTGGATATAAACTAATTGAATTAGAATTTTCAATGTTATTTAAACCGGTTGCAGTATCGCTGTAGAAATAGATATTATCAACATAAAAAGTCCCTGCGGTATTCCAAAAACCGATTTGTTTAATTTGGGTGTAATCTGCTGTTGGAAACTGAGTTTTCAGATCAGCTAAATTTAAATCTATAGAATTCCATTGACCCGTAATTAAAGTCAATGTTTGTAAAGGATTAGCAGGATCAGTAACAAATCCATATTGCATTGTAGTAGATGTTAATGGATAAACATCAACATGCAGTTTTGTCATTGTAGTAATATCAATAGGAGTTGTAATGCTTGTTCCAAAACAACAAGATGCAACATCTTTCATTGTTGGATTACCGTTTAATATAACAGTTGAAAAAGTATTACCATACCAATCTTCCCAACCATTTGTTGGAATATTTGTATATGTATCGCCAAAAATTGATATAACTTTTGATGCATCAATTGTTGGAGTCGGGGCAGCTGATATGGGTGATAATGTTGTTGCACTTACTACGATCGGAGTTCCAACAGCATTTCCGGTTCTATCTTTTGCAACAATTGAAAAATTATAGTCACTACTTCCATTTAATCCGGAGACAAAGAATGATTTTTGAACACCTGATGCACCCGATGCAATCACAGTGGTTGTATTATAAGTTATTTCATAAAAGACAGCTCCTGAATTATCGGTAGCATTTAAGATTAATTCGACCGCATCCGAAGTAATTGTTCCTTTAGTGGCTGTGAAATCTGTTGGTACCTGGTTGTCGGTAGTTTCATTATAAAAATAGATATTATCCAGATAAACAGTTTTTCCATTGGTACCTACAACTTTTATCTGGAACAGATCGGAAAGAACGACTCCTGTAAATGTGGAAAGTGGAATATCATAACTGTTCCAGCTATTCTGTACTAATGTCGGGAGAGTGTATAAAAATTCATGTCCAGGACTGATCGGAGTAATTTGCAATGATGTTTCATCAGTTGTATACACATCAACATGCATAAAAGTCATATCCGCTCCATTTATATGATTTCCAAATTCTGTACCCTGATAATTCAAATTTGAATATTTAAGGACATTATCAGTACCGATCTGTATCACTGATTGAGTAGTAGCCTGTGACCATCCGGGATTAAAGTTGGTTGATCCTGCACCATTTGAATACGCATCGCTAAAAACTGAAACGACCTGAGCGGAAGTCCTTACAGGAGGAGTTGGTGCTGATGTCGATGGATCAGCTAAAACAGCTGCATTTGTTACATTTCCCCAGGCTATCATAGCAGCCAAAACAAAAATAAATCTAGTAATTTTTTTCATGTTTGTAAATTTTTAAATTAGTATTAATTAGAGAATTAGAATAGATCCTAAGCATTTATTATTAAAAAATAATTCAGGTTACTCCTTTTTTGAAGAATCACCTTTTATCCCCGATGTTGGCAGTAATAATTCTTCCCCGGAAACTCCTTTTTGATATAACTTTACGTAATCAACATACATTTTGGCTTCGCCATCCTTTAATGCCGTGATTTGTTTTTTATCAATGATTCCTGTGAAATTACCTCCCACAGCAAGGTTAAATACAATAAAATATGGTTTTTGGAAATAATTAGCCACCTCATTGGGCAATTTCTTTCCTTGTATAGGCATTTCAAAATAGGGTGGATTATCAGGGAATTTATCTAAGTCCAGATACATCTTGATGGCATTTTCATCCCATATCAACGTATATAGATGAAAACTATCCTGAAGGGAATAGGGACCGGTTGAAGCTTTTGCATAATTTGGATATTTTCCATGATTAAATTGCTCCCCCCAATGACAAGCCCCATTAAAATAACGGTCTTGTGAACTTTCGACGATACCTACGTGATTTCCCATTTCCATAATATCAATTTCTCCGCATTTCGGCCATAAAGCCTTGGGATAATCATTTCCCAACAACCAGAATGCAGGCCATAGCCCATTCGCTGTCCGGGGAGGTTTTATCCTTGCTTCAATTTTCCCATATTTAAACGAAAGTTTATTCTGAGTAGTTAATCTCCCGGATGTGAATTTCTTTGAATAATATTTTTCTTTCTTTGCAGTTATGATCAGACAATTTTCACCGCTAACAGGTTCTTTTCCTACTTCAATATTTCCTCGTTTGTAATACTGCATTTCCCGGTTGCCTCCACCTTTCCCGTTCAGTACAATAGTCCAGTGATGAGTTTCATCCAGTTTAGTGCCATCAAAGTTATCTTGCCATACTAACTTGTACTCTTCAACCCTTTTACCCGTTGGTTCCTGTTTGAATGTATTCTGAGCGGTTAATGCCGAAACCACCAACATCAGGATTAAACCTACACTTAAATTTTTCTTTATTTGTCTCATAAAATGGATATTGAACTATGAATCTAGACTATTTTTTTTTGGGGAATATTCAAAGTGAAAATCAATCGGCTTTTTGAACAAAATTAACCTGTGAAAGTATGATTGTTTTTTGTGAAGATAATTGACAGACAAATTTAATTCAAATTTGCATGAAGCAATCAATATTTCACCTCACAAAAATACGATTTGAAAAGAATTATAGTACTCAAAGTTTCAACAATTACAATGTTATACTTTTGTTCTGCAGGCATTTACTGAATAGTGTGTTTTTAAACATATTTCACCTGTTATTTCAAGTCAAATATTTGTGTTAACATTGAATCTAATTATAAAAGAGGATTCATTGATAAAATCACAAATATGAAAAAGAACATTTTACTCTTTCTATTTCTATGTTTAGTCTTCTCTGTTTTTTCAAACCAACCGTTAGTACGGAACTTCACAAGATCGGGCTATAATGCAGGAACTCAAAACTGGGCTATAGCGCAGGATCAATCAAATACCATGTATTTTGCCAATAATTTTGGATTGCTTGTCTTTGATGGTAAAAAATGGTCGACATTTCCAATCCGGAATGGAACCAATGTCCGATCCATCCTCCACACAAAAGATGGACGAATTTATGCAGCAACCTTTAACGAGTTCGGCTATTATCTTCAATCAGAGAACGGTCAAATGGAATATCATTCGTTAATGAATAAACTAAGTAAAAACTCAGTCAATTCAAACGAACTATACAATATACTTCAGGGAGATAGAAAAATTTATTTTCAATCGGACAAATCAATTTATCAGTACGATGGAACTTCAATTACAAGTTATCCCTTCTCGGCTAAAATTGATATTGCTGCTTACGTTCATAATGTTTTATTTGTCGCAAGTTCCCAAAAAGGGGTATTTATGTTAAATGGAAAGTTATTTGTCCGTATTTCAGGTTCCGAATTACTGGTAGACAAGAAAGTCTGCTCTATATTGCCCTTGAAAGATGACAAAATACTGTTTATTACAAGTTTTAACGGGGCATTCCTTTTTGATGGTGTTTCTATAGTTCCTTACAATACAGGAATTGATGATTTTTTAAAAAAAAATCAGGTGTTTTGTGCAACAACCAATAGGAAACAAATTGTATTCGGAACGGTACAAAGTGGCATTGCAGTACTGAACATTGCCGATGGAAACGTAACATATGTCAATACCTATTCAGGTTTACAAAACAATACCGTTCTGAGTGCCGCCTTTGATAATCAGCAAAACCTGTGGCTGGGACTTGATAAAGGAATTGATTATGTCATGTTGAATTGCCCTGTCATGAATTTGTTTGGAACAAATAATTTGTACGGGGCCGGATACTCATCATTATTGAAGAACAATGTTTTATATTTTGGAACTAACCAGGGTTTATATTCCACTTCCTACCCGCTTTCAAACAACTCACTTCCTGTTCAGTTAAAACTGGTAAAAGGCATGGAGGGACAAGTCTGGTGTCTGAATCAGATTGACAACACCCTTTTCTGCGGGGATGACCAGGGTGCTTTTATCATTTATCCGGATCATGCTGAAAGAATTGCGAATTTAACGGGCACCTGGTCATTTAAGCACCTAATAAAACATCCCGACATGATTTTGGGTTGTTCTTATCAGGGTCTTTTCATTCTGAAAAAAACAGGTGACAAGTGGAATTTCTCCCATTTCATCAAAGGAAATTTTACTGAAACAAGTCCAATGTTTGAAGAAGATGAGTCTGGGAACATCTGGTTTAGCCATTGGCAAAAAGGATTATTCCGTTTACATTTCAACGCCATAATGGATAGTGTTACCCATGTTGACTTATTTGATATGAGAAAAGGGTTCCCAAGCAACCGAAATAATACACTGTTCAGAATTTCCAATGAACTAATTTTTTCATCAGAACACGGATTCTATTTCTATAATAAAAAAACCGATAGAATGGACCCATATGACAAATGGAATAAATTGTTTGTACATACACCAAGTTATATGCGATTGCATGAAAGTACAAACGGCGATGTGTGGTGTGTTTCCGGAAAATTCGTAGGACTGGCTAAAAAAACAGCAAACAACAAATATCAGATGGATTCGCTGACATACCGGATACTTCAGACTAAAATCATTGCCGGTTTTGAACACTTTAATTACATCGATAAAGACAATCTTATTCTGGCAACTGAAGACGGGTTTAGCTGGATAAATACCAAACAAAAAATACAGCTGAATAACACGTTTAAAGTTCATCTTCACAAAGTAATCATTACAAATGATGCATTTTCTACGGCATCTAAAACCGGTTACATGGAAGAGATAAAATCATCGTATGCGTACAATCATAATCAAAACTCTATTCGCTTCGAATTTATCGCCCCCGAATACAGGAATGAAGGAATTGTTCAATACAGTTATATGCTCGAAAATTACGATGATTCATGGTCCAAATTCAGCAATGACAACATGAAGGAATATACTCATTTGCCTAAAGGGCATTACATTTTCAGAGTCAGGGCCCATGATATATTAGAGTCAAAGGATGCGGTGTGTTCCTATTCGTTTACCATTTTACCGGCATGGTACGAATCTAAAATTGCTTTTGCCATTTATTCCATTTTATTTCTGATCGGAATATTTATTCTGGTCATGTTTATTAATCGCCGTTCTAAAAAAGGAGCTCTGGACATGGAGAGATTGAAAGAAATTGAGCTGAATGAGCAAAAGAAACAACATGAAGCTGAAACCTCTGAAAAGAAGAAAGAAATTAAAGAATTAAAGAATCAACAATTGCAATACGAACTCAGGCATAAATCACAGGAACTGGCGAGTTCAACGATGAATTTAATCCGTAAAAATGAAATACTACTCGAGATAATGGATAATATTACCAAAGTAACGGATGACATAAAAGCGAGTCAGGATTCAAATACATTATTATCCCGTCTCAATAAAATGGGACGAACCATCAAGCAAAACATTGAAAACGATAATAACTGGAAACGTTTCGAAGAGAATTTTGACCTTGTATATGAAAACTATCTGAAGCGTTTAGGTGAAATGTATCCCGATTTAAATACAGGTGATAAAAAGCTATGTGCTTACCTCAAAATGGATTTATCATCAAAGGATATTGCACCATTGCTCAACATGTCGGTTCGGAGTGTTGAAATGAGCCGATACCGCCTGCGTAAGAAAATGGACCTGGACAGGGAAGTAAACCTCGGTGAATTTCTACAACGATTTTAATCTCATTCTACAGCTCAATTTACGGATCCCCTGCATCAAGTCTGTTAAAATCAGGTCCTGATTAAACTAAACAGAAACATCAGCTGAACTTCAGAGACATCAGGTATAGTTTATACTACAGGATCCCTTGACATGGAAAGTTTTATAATAGAAACACCCCGAACTGATTGAAAATCAATTCGGGGTGTTTTTATATTGAGAAATTCGAAAATAATTATTTGGGTAAATTTTATTCTTTAATCAACGATAGGTTCTTAAAAATAAAATTCTGATTGTACAATCAGGATATAACTTATTGATTATTTTTTTGTCACCTGATGTGTTTCAATTCTTCCGTCGGAATCAATAATCTTTAGTAAATAATTTCCTGAAGGAAGTGTGTTTATATTTATTGTCGTTGCATTTGAAATGTGTAGCATTTCTTTGCCGGACATATTGTAAACCGTTATGTAATCAATCTGATTGCCTGTATCCACCGTAACCTGATCGGTCGCAGGATTTGGATACACCCTGTAATGATTTACTGTATTTACAGTTTTCACATCGGTTGGTGTCAAAACCGGTCCATTATATTCTTCACCGGCTACTCCTTGTTGATATACCCTTACATAATCGACATACATATTCATATCCCCCTTGGAAAGGGCAGTAATTTTAGAAATATTGTTAATCCCTGTAAAATTACCTCCAATAGCCAGGTTAAATATCACAAAAAACGGTTTATGGAAATAATGAGCAGCATTACCAGCTTCATCGTCCCCGTTAATTGCCATATGAGCAAGAGGAGTAGCATTGGGATTTATATCCAAATCGAGGTATGTTTCTAAGTAGTCGGTGTTCCAAATCAACGTAAACAAATGAAAATCATCCTGGATGCCACTGGTAGCAGTAGCATCATGACCCCAATTTGGATAGGAACCTCCATTCCAGCTTTCGCCCCAATGATACCAGGTACTGTAATAACGATCCTGTGTGCCTCTGTTAATACCGTTGGTGTTACCCATTTCCAGGATATCCATTTCGCCGCATTTAGGCCATCCTACTGCAGGATAATCGGCACCCATCATCCAAAAAGCCGGCCATAAACCATTTGCCGTATGAGGTAATTTGATGCGTGCTTCTACTTTTCCATGTTTAAACGACATCTTTCCGAAGGTTTTAAGGCGTCCTGACGTACACGTTTTACCAGAAAAGGACTCCTTCTTTGCAGTAATGATCAGGCAGCTTTCGTTGCTGACAGGTTCTTTTCCTACCGTTATATTTTCACGGCGGTAATATTGTAATTCATTGTTTCCTCCACCATCACCATTTACTTCAACAGCCCAGTTATTTTTTTCATCCAGTTGGGTTCCATCAAAATTATCCTGCCAGACCAAATGATATCCGGTGGAAACAGTTGAAATCTCGGTAGACTTTAACGAAGTTTTAAATGGAAATTGTTGGGCAGAAACAGAATGCGCTAAAATAAAGACGGAAGAGCAAAAAATAATTTTTTTTAGACGAATCATTGTATGAATTTTTGTAAGCATAATTGTTTGTTTTTATCAGTTTTAAGAAACAGGAGTCTTTCATTTATTTCATGATCTTTACTGAAACTTTTTTACCATCACTGAAAATTAACTGACAAATATAAATTCCTTTTTCGAATTTAGTAGTGTTGATTTGTTGTTCAGTAGTTCCCAGATAGATTATCTTTCCCAGCGTATCAAAGATCTTGATTTCTTTAGTTTTATCCTCTGAGTTAATATTCAGGACATCCCCTATTGGATTAGGATAAACCAAAACATTCTTTTCTTCAACGGTTTCAATTTTCATCGGCGTATCACTTTTAGTTATTTCCCACCAGTTCAACTTCAATCCTCCTTGCTTGAAATTGATACGTATTTTTTGTTTTCCGGCATCAAAGTTGGCTTTACATTGTTGAGTGGACCAGACATTTATACCTTTGTTTTCGAAAACCAGTGACCCTTTTTCAACATCATTTACTGATATACGCACTTCAGAGACATCGCCATATTGAAAAGCATTGCGAAAAAAAACATTGTATTCTCCGGCTTCAGGAATTTCAATATTGTAATCGACATAGTCATAAACAGGATCAAAATCTTTTACATTCAGATGATCAGATACATCTGCTGTTTTTTCCAACTTAATGCCATTCATGCTAATATAATCTTCAGAAGGGATTAGTTGTGAAGTCTTAAAATAGTAATTGTTGTCATACGATGACATATATGTGTAAAGCTCACCCATTGGCAACAAAACTCCTTCCTGGCTTTTATGCAATAACTGCATATAGGGATATCCCCCACTGTAACCACGTTCTTTGAACCAGGCGTAGCGGAATATAGCAGGCTCGTTTTCTAAATAATTCAGCGTTTCAAACATAAATTGTTCCTGAGAAGCTTCGGTTGTACCACCATCCCAGGCACAAAATTCTGTCAGCCAGATTGGTTTTCCGTATTTTTTGTATTTATCAATATTTGCCTTTATTGAAGATGCTGATGACATATACAAGTGTACGGCAATATGGTCAACCCGGCAATCCGGGCAGGCTGCGAAAAATTCGTCGTACCATTTAATGGGATCCTGGTAGGGTGCATCAGGACTGTAATTTAATGCAGGACCAACAATAGATAATCCAAATTCATCAGCAATGCTTTGCAGATCCGGCCATTTTGCTGCTGCCTGTGTAGGAGTCAGATTGGACTGGGCTTTGAAATTCGGTTCATTGAAACCGAGGATATATTTTATTTCAGGATGTGATGATAAAAGGGTGCGAAGTTGCGGCATATCAACTCCACTCCAACACATGGGAACAAATTCAACGCCATATTGCCTGAAAGCATCATCATTATTGGAACCTGATTGTCCCCAATTATAAGCCCATGAAACACCGGGTGACAATGCCTGGACATCTCCTGTCAGCAGGTTGTTATAACAAAGGCCTCTCTTAAAACTTCGGGTTTGTGACTGTGCAAAAGAGAAGCTCAAACAACTTACACACAGGAAGATTATATATTTTTTCATTTTTTCATTTTAACGTTATCACAGGAGTCAGAACAATCAACCGGAAGCCAGTGAACAAAGAGAATAATTTAAAACAAATATATTAAATAATACGTCGTTTAGAATAATCCTTGATGTCAATATTTTACTCAGTGGCAATCAAAACAAAGTTTCTTTTGCAGTTTGAAAACAAAATCCTTAGTGTGAAAATATGCTGGTTGATTCACCCGAAAAAGGAAAAGTGTTTTTTGGAATAACCACTAAGGCACTGCGTTTTCAAAAGAGATTTCGTTGTCCTTAGTGGCATTTTTTTTCCATCTTTTATTTAATGATTACTTTGGCAACAGCATTACCCGATTTGATAACATATGCTCCTTTTGCCAATTGGTCTACACCAAAAACAGGTTCCACAGATTTTTTAACTAAAGCACCTGTTATACTATATACTTCGATTGGAGCAGTAGCGTTCTGAACTTCTACAATTTGGTTAGTTACCAAAACGCTTAATTTATCAGCTTTTACATCGTTAATTCCTGTTGCACCGGGCAAATATATAAAAATAGCATCCATTGCCAGGTTATTTGTTGGTGCTCCACTTAATGTTACAAAATAGTTACCTATGAATGTATCTCTGTTTGTAAAACCGTATGTTTTCAATTGAGAAATAGGAATATCAATAACATACCAGGAACCATTCGTAGGAAAATTAGGTGTGATGTTTGGTGCATTGTCAAATATTCCAACACCAACAGAGAATTTTGCTATACCGGTAGAACTTCCCATAACCTGAACTTGATGTGATTTTACAGGGGAAGTACTTGATTTTACGGCCATATGAAAATGATAATTATCAGTTACAGCGGTATAATCGACAGGAAATGAAGTGGTGACTCCACTTCCATTGGCACGCATATTAAATCCTAAACCCGACCAGGTACCTGCACCTACTGATGAAACATCAAGAAAGCTACCGATTTGGTCGAAAGAACCTTTTCCGGTAGCTTCGTTTGCAACATAACTGGACCCATCCCAAAGATAGAGTGCTTTTTCACCGTTAATGTTGTTAGTTGGATCCCAATTCGGGCGCAAATCTTGCACAATTTTTGTTCCGGTAATTTCATAATCGGTTGCCGTTCCTTCATCTAAATAAATTAGATAATAGTTGGTCCCTTGCAGCGAAGAAAAGTCTATTGCTTTCGCTTTGTTTCCCATAAAAGCGGCTACTGCCACTACGCTCATAAGAGTAAATACTTTTTTCATAATAATAATAATTAAAAGTTAATAATTAAAAGTTAAATTTAAAACGATGGTTTCAGTAGCTTTCTCTGAATTCTTCAAAAAGGATTTAGGGTAACTCTGTGTTTTATTTACGGTACCGGTACTCCATCATATCCTGGATTTTGTGGCATTGGACTGTTTAAATCGCGTTCCTGAAGCGGAATAGGGAATAATTCATTTTTCCCTTTTACAAACGGATCCATATAAGTCGAAATTTGAGTCTTGGTGGATACACGATAGTGATTCATCACATCACTCAGAAGCCCCCAACGCTTCAGGTCGAACCAACGATGTCCTTCCATAGCCAGTTCAACCCGGCGTTCGTGCTGAATGGCAAGATATAAATCCTCAACATTATCCTGTAATTGTTTGGTTCCGGCTTGTCCGACTCCCTGCAAAGGGATGGTGTAGTTAGGAAATACGGGAAGTATATCATTTCTGCCGGCGGTTAGGCGGGCACGATTACGTACTTGTTCCAATGCCACTTTTGCTTTACTCACATCAGGAGCTGCCAGTTTCAAACAGGCCTCTGCATACATCAGCAATACGTCAGCATAGCGTATCTCTTTATGATTGATTTCACCACGAGTTGAATGATCAAGTTTAATCCAGGTTGTATCAGGATTCATCATTGAATATTTTCGTGCGGTATAGCGATTGCCTAAATACACATTAACATTATTGGTATTATCATCACTTGCATTCACCTGATTTAATGTCGGTGCATAAATGGCAGCATCCCTACGAGGGTCACCGGGTTCAAATTCATCATATAGCTCTTGAGTAGGACGGTTAAATCCCCATCCCTCTTCACTTCCCCAACGTGGACGAGTCATGGTAGGTGTTAATGTACCACGGGAGAATCCCATTCCATTCCATCCATCGCTTGTTCCTTCATCTATGTATTGAATCTCAAAAACAGATTCTGAATTGTTTTCACCTGATATGGTAAAAATGTCATTATAATTTGAAACCAACGCGTATTGTCCTGATTCAGTAATAGAATCTCCCTGCAATTTGGCATCAGTATAATTGTGATTATTCAGATAGGCTTTCATCAATAACGCCCTGGCAGCACCTTTTGTGGCCCGGCCCAGATCGGTCGCAACATATCCGTTTCTTTCAGGCAAATATTTGATGGCATATTTCAAATCGCTGTAAATCTGGTCATATACTCCGCTTTCAGTTGCCCGTAATTGCTTCCAATCAGACTGAGCTTTGATAAGAGAATTGACAACGGGCACACCACCAAATACACGTACCAGACGAAAATAATACATAGCCCGAAGAAATGAGGCTTCTGCTAGCACCCGGTTTTGTAAACCTGCTTTTTCTTTAGCAAACAAAGCTGGACTCATTGCCGATACATATTCTTGTACCAGATTACAACGGAAAACGCCGATATATTGAGCACGGTAATACCATAACAATGAATTGTTATCTGATTTTGTTTTGAAATTCTCCATGTCAAATACCAAGCCCATATCACTCAATGAATTGCTTCCTTTTAAGGCATCATCAGAACAAATATCACCAATAAACCACTCATTGAAAAATGTACCCCCATTGCTTTGATATTCCCATGTTAATGGAGCATAACAAGCTGTTGCCGACTCAACAGCTTTTGTAGCATTTGTGAAAGAATCTGCAATTTTTACCGTATTTTCTTTCGGAAAATTCAAATAGTTATCACAAGAATAAAAAGAGATTCCCAGTAGTGCCGGTATGATAAATAAATATTTTTTTGTTTTCATTATATTCTGCCTAAATTAAAAGTTCATATTTAAACCAACAAGTAATGTACGTGCCTGAGGAAAGTTTCCATAATCCCGTCCATCATTTCCAACTTCAGGGTCAAAACCTTTGTATTTTGTAAAGGTCAACAGGTTACTTCCACCTATATAGAAACGCACCCTGTTAATTCCTACTTTCATGGTAAGATTTTCCGGAATTGTATACCCTAATTGCAGGTTTTTTAAACGCAAATAAGAAGCATCTTCCACAAATCGGGTAGAACTAAGTGAGTTATCCGGACTTCCTGTTTTGGTTGGATTAGGGATAGAGCCATTAGAACCTGCCAACCCATTTATCCAGGGACTATTCGGGTCATTCGGATCTTGTTGTACTGCATAAAATACATTGCGCATATCGGTACTCAATACTGAAGATAAACCATCTCCTTCTAACTTGCTTTGTCTAAGTGAATTATACACTTCATTTCCTGCAACACCCTGAAAAAAGACCTGTAAATCGAATCCTTTGAAATTTGCCGTAAAATTAAATCCGTAGGTGAGCGGAGGAAAAGCATTTCCGGCATCAAATCGGTCTGATTCTGTAATTTGACCATCATTATTTAAATCTGCATAACGGGCATCTCCGGGTTTAGCATCTTTTTGCACTAACTGTTTGACATTCGTTGTTGGATTTGTCCATGTATAAGCATTAATTTCATCCTGAGTCTGGAATACACCTTGATATTTCAACACATATATAGTTTTCAATGCATAGCCTTGGTCGCTCATGATGATACCATCCCAAATGGGTTGTCCTCCATTTGTTGCTGTCAGTTTATTGTCTGTTACCGAAAGGTTTCCACCGATGGAATAATTAAAAGACCCCACTCTATCGTGATAATCTAAACTTAGCTCCACTCCATCATTTCTAACAGTTGCCGCATTTGCTGTTACATCATAAATAAAACCTACCTGAGCCGGTGCTTTTACGGTCATTTGCATCCCCTCTGTTAATCTCCTGAACAAATCTATATTTCCACTCAATTTTCCAAACATGCCAAAATCAATACCAATATTAGTCTGCTTTGTTTTTTCCCATTCTATGATTTGTGGGATATTACCAACCGATAAACCGGTTGCCAGATTGTTCGGAGTTCCAAAAGGATATCCAACCATATATACGGATGACTCCCATGCCAGCGGAACAGCTCCGGTTTCACTTAATGTACGCTCATTTCCCAGCAATCCCCATCCTACTCGTAATTTCAAAAAATCAATTGAATTCTTTAACGGTTCAAAAAATTTCTCTTCACTGATTTTCCAGGCGCCGGCTAAAGAAGGAAATGCACGCCAATAATGACTGGTAGTAAGTTTGGATGAACCATCATACCTGAAATTACCGGTCAGCAAGTATTTATTATCGAATATATAATTCAACCGGCCAAAATATGAAGCCATTCTTCCTTTACTGACTACATCACCCCCCGTTCGGTCAGATGTCGGTGTTTTCGTTATCGGGTCATCATAAACGGAATTCGATGTTTGACTAACATACCAATTCGTTTGATCGTTGTTAAGCAAATAGTTACCGCTGGCATTCACCTGATAATAATTAACTTCTTCCATAGAAGAACCAATCATTGCTGTTATTTCGTGTTTATCAAAAACCTTTGTATTATACGTAGCTGTTCCTTCATAGGTCAGTTGTTGTGTACGCGACATCGAAGCAGAGACATTGTCTTTTGTAATTGCATTGTATATTACATCTAAAACAGGAGTATAGGTTCTTGATATACCATTATACAGTTTCATATTAACATCGCCCCGTACGATCAATCCTTTTACCGGCTTGATTTCCATGTAAACATCACCTACCCAATCTTCATTTTTAGGATTTTGTTTTGAATTGTACACCTGATTATAAGGGTGCATTACATTTCTGAACAGAGAAGGAGTTGAATATCTGCCGCTCAGATCTACCTGTTTTGCAACTTGTTTACCCGGATAGCCACTCAGACTTCCTTCCGGATATTTTACAGGGTCCCACGGAGCCATCGAAAGAGCACTTGCAATAAGAGCAGTATTTCCGTTGTTTTGTACATTGTAACTTTTTGAATTCGTAAACGACAGGTTTTCGCCTATACGAAGCCATTTCTTTACTTCGAATGAAGTATTTAAACGAATGGTCATCCGTTTGTAATACGAACCGATAAGAGTCCCTTTCTGGTCGAATGAATTAAAACTCATCATGTAATTTCCTTTATCAGTACCACCATCAGCCGAGACATAATAATTTTGCATGATAGCGTCTTTTACAAACACTTCATCCTGCCAATCAGTATCATATAAAGTATAATCAATCCCGGGTGTTTTTACAGTTCCGTCTGAATTTTTCTGAACAATAAGCGGGTAATGCACATCTTTATTTGGAGTATAATTCGAACGGATCCATTCATTTAATCCAACTGCATCCAATTCCTCTTTTGTTTTTCCAAACATTGCGATCATTTTAGCAGATTCATCTCTCCCCAGAACATCTAACTTTTTCCAACGATTTTGTGTACCGACATATGATTCGAATGTAATGTTTGATTTTCCTGTATTATTGCCTTTTTTAGTAGTAATTAAAATCACG
>Ga0302206_1000116_pt1 | contig 35370 bp, 35 predicted proteins | sample II_Fen_E2_1_FD_194581 | JGI IMG/M metagenome (GOLD analysis project Ga0302206, IMG submission 194581) | Peat permafrost microbial communities from Stordalen Mire near Abisko, Sweden - II_Fen_E2_1 | ecosystem: Environmental > Terrestrial > Soil > Wetlands > Permafrost | place: Sweden: Abisko...
ATAATATTATTACGTCTTATTGTCCTGAGACAGCTCCAAATGTTGCATTTGAATTATTAAAAATGCTGACTTCAGAAGAAGAAATGACAGTAATAAAAAAAGCTATGGGATTTTAAGAAAAATGCTAACAAAATTATTGGAAGATTAAGTTATAGAAACGCCCAACAGCCAACAATGTATAAAAATAATAGCCATGACAGTAGTAAATTCTAGGGGTGTAGCCCTCTACAGCTTTCGTGTAACTTGATAGAAAAGTGCCACGCAGTCGGCTACTATTCTTATACTAAACATTAGCTGCAACCCACCCAATCCACAATCAGAACAATTATTAAATTCAGTTGTTTAATTTCGGAATAAATCTTAATTTATAATTAAAATGAGAAAGTTAATATTCTTCATGCATACATCGCTTGATGGCTTTGTGGCAGGACTTAATGGAGAAATGGACTGGATAAAAGTTGACGATGCAATATTTGACTTTGTGGGCACAATGACTGACCAAGCTGACACTGCATTATATGGACGTGTAACTTATCAAATGATGGAGAGTTATTGGCCAACCGCCGGAGAAAAACCAAATGCTTCTAAACACGATATAGAACATTCCATATGGTACAATAACGTTTCAAAGATTGTTTTATCTAAGACAATTAAAGAAATTGGACAAAATAATACTAAAGTTATAAGCGAAAATATTTCGGATAATATCAATAAATTAAAACAGCAGGATGGAAAAAATATTTTAATTTTTGGAAGCCCATCTGCATCAAACTCTATTTTGAACAAAGGACTTGTTGATGAATTTTGGATTTTTGTAAATCCTATTTTGTTAGGCCAAGGTATTCCATTATTTAAGGATATATCTGAAAGTGTCAAATTGAGTCTTATAGAAACAAAGACATTTGATATTGGCGTAGTAGCACTTCATTATACAAAAATATAATTGTAACATTATTTCATTAATAATCAATAAAGGGAAGCAGCTAACTCGGTCGGTTTAATTAATTAGCTGCGCTGAGCTCGTCCTGCTGATGCGGGACTCGGTTGGCTTCCCGCTTCGCCTTAATCGAGACAAATTCGTAACATCATGACAAAGGCTTCGCGGGACACGGTCGGCCTTCGGACGACGAAGTCGGCAGCCCGGACAAATCCGTAATGCATTAAAAAGTCAATGAGATTGAACTTTCAGCAACTTTTCAAATCCTGTGACACCTTGACTGATCCTGCTGCCAAGACAAAGTCAATAGGGTTGCCCGCCTTCGCCTGCGGCTATGGCGAACAAAGCAGGCCGACGCTCGGGTTGTAATGGTTTTTGCAGTGCAACCTATACTATTTTATCGTGACCCGACTAATTCTACCCACTTTTCGGGACGACGCCATCCTGACAACTTTATCTTGACACATGAGACCTTTGCCTTTAACATTAAAATATTGGAATTTTTCTATATTTACTACATTAACAAAAACAACGAAAATAGCACCATACACAAGTCAGAAATAAATACCATAATGGCGTTTAAACAAACGTTGTGTGCAAAGCCAAAACGATAGTGCCAGCAATGAAAATTAAGATATGATTTTAAACTATATTCACTGGAACTCTGACCCGGAGATAATAAACATCTTCGGGATTTCAATTCGTTACTACGGACTACTTTTTGCTAGTGGATTAATTCTCTGTATTTATATTTTAAGGTGGATTTATAAGAGAGAGAACATTCCATCTGAGAATTTGGGGAAATTATCGATTTATGGAATGATTGGAATTATTGCAGGAGCTCGATTTGGTCATTGTTTTTTTTATGAACCTTCCTACTTCTTGTCACATCCATTAGAAATGATTTTGCCGATTACCTTTCTTCCTGATGGAGGGGTTAAATTTATAGGTTATCAGGGATTGGCGAGTCATGGTGGTGTACTAGGATTACTGATTGCGTTATATTTCTATTCTCGAAAGACTAAACACTCAATGATTGATACCATTGATTTGATTGCGGTTGTTGCAGCCTTGGAGTTCGGATTTATCAGACTTGGAAACTTTATGAATTCTGAAATTATCGGCATTCCGACAACAAAACCCTGGAGTGTGATTTTTGATCGAGTAGATAACGTACCGAGACACCCAGCTCAATTGTACGAAGCTATTTCTTATTTTATCATTTTTACGATTATGATGATTCTTTACAAAAAAATGAGATATAGACTTAAAAACGGATTCTTCTTTGGGCTTGCAACTGTTTTATGTTCTTCAGCTAGATTTATAATTGAATTTGTAAAAGAAAGGCAAGTACCATTTGAGGACAAGATGCAGTTTGATATGGGACAATTATTAAGTATTCCATTTATTATTTTAGGATTAAGTTTTATTATATTTGGACTGATAAAAACAAAAAATAATTCCCAGCGCCCAACAACAACTCATACCTAATATGAGTTTCATAGGTTTGCAAACAATATCACCCGCTTCAAATATTGTGCTGTTTGATAATGTCGCTCTCGGCAATCCTTTACTGGGAATAGCCGCGAACGTTAGCAATAATTTAATAAATAGGAAATATACGAACAAGCATCTTAAAAAATTAATGTCTGGACGACAGAGTTCTCGTACAATTGGACAGCTTGGTTCTTAGCCCCCAAAGTCAGATAGCCCAAATGCTAACGGTAAAAAGCATAATTTCGCTTAACAGATTGTATTCTAAATAGTTTATAACTTTGACTATAAGCAAATTCTAAAAACTAGTTATGTGGTATTTACATCAGACATTTAGGAGATGAAAATATTCACAAATAAAATAGCTATTAAATCCAATATTTTAAATATTTCATATTGTAAGACAACTTAAATTGTACCAAATCTGATCTTTTTATATATTGCTGACAAACTAAAAAAGTAGAAATCATGAATCCAGATAATTTAGACAAATTCGAATTTCTTTTTGGGGAATGGAATTTGGAGTATAGGATTCCAAAGAGTATTTTCAGTGATCCCGGGACAGATACAGGAGTTGGATTATTTAAGAAGATTCTTAAGGATAATTACGTATTATTTGAATACTCGACCAAATCAGGTGGAGAGGCAAAAGGTATATTTGCATGGGATGACAAAATAAAAATGTATAGATACTGGTGGTTTGAGAGTTCTGGTAGCTTTTCAACCGCGACATGCAATTTTGTTAATGATACGACCTTAGCTATGAACTGGCATGATACCTTACTCGTTCAAACATTTGTCAAAGAAGCTCCAAATAGAGTTGTTCTGAAAATGCAACATCCTGCTGACAAAGGGGGATATGAATTGATATTAGAGGTAGTTTTTACAAAGAGATAAATAAGTGATTTGATAATTATTTATGGAAAATATAAACGCCTCATAACACAAACAATAATGGTAAGTTGACTGGTCACAGTTTTTGCAAACGGCTCCTGCTTCCCAGACAAATGGGTGATAGACCCGGACACATGGTACAGTCAAGACAGTTTCATCGTGACCAGCAAGTGCACGACCATCTACCGGGACTCCCTGACGCTCGCTCCGCTCGGTCAGGGCAGGTGCAATAAACGCAGGACCCCGACACCCTTCGCTGCCGCTCAGGGCAAGCTCACGGCAACTAATCAAACCGCCTGGCAGTTATAGTTAATGCCTGACAAACAGCACGTTAGGCAAATATTAAACACTGACCATAACTGAAAAATCAAAGTTGCTTAACTCAGACAATTCTCACCCATTTACGTTGATTGATTGTCGTGACAAATATCTTATGGTAATATAAATCCTGAAAGGTTAGATGATTGGTTTGATTTTTGTTGTTAATATATTAACACTAAAACTCTAGTTATATTTTACCAGGTTGGTGTAAGCCGAAAAACCAAAGAGTAGGCATTATATAAAATTTTAAAATAATGAAATCCAATAGCTTTTATTTAATTGTGCTATTTTCTTTTTTCTGTATAAGTTTAAATGCACAAGTTTTTATTGGAGGAAATTTTGGATTTAATACCAGCAATCATAAAACTGGTGATGGAAATAAAACATCTAATTATAGTCTTAACCTTTCACCGAATATAGGAAAATTTCTGTCTGAAAAATTTGCAATTGGTGCTGCTTTAGATATCTCTCTCTCTGGTAACGCTACGGGTGTCAATCCGGAAAACACATCTAAATCTTACTCCTTGGGAGGAAGCCTTTTCTTGCGTTATTATGCAATAAAATGGGATAAGTTTTCTGTTTTTGGACAGGGAAATATTGGTTTAGCATTATCCAATTCAAGAACAAAAGTAGATGGATCAACCACAGATGGACCAAAGACCACGGAGCTATATTTAAGTGTTTATCCTGGTCTGTCTTATGATATAAGTGATAAATTATCCCTACAGACATCTCTCAATATATTGAGTTTAGGTTATAATTATACCACAACTAAGATTGGCAGTAATACAGGCAACTCTTCAAATTTTAATATTGGAGCCGGACTTAGTAATATTGTTTCTATTAGTGCAATCACCATTGGAGCAATTTATAAATTTTAGAAGATTGAGAATTCCTTATCGTCTTGATTAATAGATTATTGACAAATCGAAAACTAAGGCAAAAGAACTAACCATGACTCGGAAGGTTTAATTAATTAGCTTCGCTGAGCTCGTCAACCTCTTCGCGGTTTCCTCGGTTGCCCGCAGTGAGCTAGTCCGCCGCTTTGCATCGTCCCCGGTTGGCATCGCCGAGCTCTCCCGATTAGGCGGGATCGGTTGCCTTTTGCAACCAGGACTTTGCAAAAACCACATGACGGTTTATAAATTAAAGAAGCTTAATTTTAAAACAAATTGCAGATTTTCCGTTAAACAATACAATGAGTTCCAAAAAATATAAATTGCATTATAAGTATGAGCAATAAAAAACTAATTACAGGAACAATTTTTTTCATAATTGGAGTTGGATTATTTTGGTATGTATATCAAGATATTAATATTCAGTCAATAACAGATGTCTTAAAAGAGCTGAAATACGGTTGGATATTGTTATCCGTAATATTGGGATTACTAAGCACTTTAGTTAGAGCCTTAAGGTGGAAGATTTTGATAGAATCAATCGGATATAAACCGAAAACAATAAATCTTTTCTTATCTGTCCAAATTTTATATTTTATCAATTTAGTAATACCTCGAGGAGGAGAGTTAGCTCGATGTGGAATGATATCTAAATATGAGAAAATCCCATTCGCTAAATTACTGGGGACTGTTTTTATAGAAAGACTCACAGATTTTATTGCCTTCATAATTATATTTATTGGAGTGTTTTTTTCCCAAATACCCCTTATTAAAGAGATATTCTCAATTCTAAAATTAAGCCCATCCAGTTTTCAGTCTAAAATATTGATCTTTGGACTAGTAATAATACTTTTTATGCTATTCTACTCGATATTTAAGAAAATAGGTTTATTGAATAAATTCCAAAACAAAATCAATAAGATTAAAGAAGAAATTTTAGATGGGTTTAAATCTGTAATGATTATCGAAAAAAAGTGGACCTATATATTTCTAACATTTCTAATCTTTCTTCTGTGGTTATTGATGTTGTATGTTGTATTTTTTGCCTATCCTCCAACTTTTAACTTGCCCTTATCGGCAGCAGTATTCACTTACACAATTGGGACGTTTGCTTTCCTCCTTCCAATCCAGGCTGGGATAGGAGTCTGGCATTTTCTAGTGAGTGAGTGTTTATATTTATTCGGCTTAAATAAAGAAGCCGGCAAAATGTTTGCATTAATCGCACACACATTTACTAATTTGGTTTATCTAATATTTGGGACAATAGGTTTTATACTTATGCCACTGATAAATACTAACTCTCACGACAGGCTGGACAAATCCGTAAATGACAACAATTACTAGGTGAGAAATATTATGACTAATTATCAAAATTGGTTTATTGTGAGACAATTATCATGACTAAAAAACTAAAGTTAACTCGGAGGGTTTAATTAATTCGCTGACGCTCAGGGCAGGCTACGGCAACTCATCATACCACCGAGCCATTAGCAGCCAGTGGTATCCGACTGATCATTGAGCTGACTAATTGAGTCCATTAGATTTGAAAATAGTTTTTTGTACCTCAGATTATCCAGATATTTAATAAACCATGGTACTGAAAGAAGCATTAAAATTAAAATTACTAATAAAGGTATCGGGACAATATTATTGCCCCATGATAAATTCTTAACACCCCCAATATCTGTTAAATAGTTATATATTATCAAAATAGTAAATAAGTAGAAAAAGACCATATAAATTATAAAATCACTTGTCTTTATTCTTTTCAATTTCTTGCTAAAGGTCAACATAGAATCTTTAAGGGACAAATTATCTGCGGTTTTAGTCAGGACTAATAACCTGACAAATTCTGAGGAAGCCGTTATTAAAAGGAATACACCAACTAATTCAAGCGGGACTAAAGAATTGACTGACAAACTAAGTCTAAGATATACAAAAGCATACATCATCAATCCGACATAAATAATAAGAATCAGTGTATAAAGAAGGACTTTTATCTTTACATCAAGTAAACTTCTTGATATTACTTTACTATGTTTCAAGCTCATTGCTTCTTCAATACTTACTTTAGAGAAATTAATTTCACCATTCGTGTAATGGGCATCTTTCCACATCGATTTAAGATCATTTTTATCCATGGTTCAATATTTTAATTAGTTGAGTTTTTATCCTATTTATCCTGACTCCGGCATAATTCTCTGAAATGCCTATTATTTCTGCAATTTCCTTGTAATTAAAATCTTCCAAATACAGAATAATTATCGCTTTTTCAATATCAGATAACATATTAATCGCAAGATAAAGCTTATCCTTATTTTCAGATTCGATGTTGTTTTTGTATTCAGCTATATTGTATTCATTTTTTGAAAGTTTAATGTGTACAGGTATGAGGTATTGTTTCCGAATTATGTCAATTGCAGTATTCAATGCAACTCTATAAAGCCATGTGGAGAAAGATGATAGATTTTTAAAACTTGGATAAGATTTCCAAAGCCTGATCAGAATTTCTTGATAGTAGTCATCTTTGTATGGATCTCTAAGAAAATATATATTACAAATCTTGTGTAAGATTCCTTGATGACTTTTAATTAATTCTATAAACTCTTTTTCCACCTTCGAAATGATTGAATTCTTCAAGTTAGTCGTATATATCGACAAGATTATTACAAAATGACAAAAAAACATCAGCTGCCAATTCGGACGGTTTAATTAATTGCCTCTCCAGCCCCGACTATCCCGTAATCAGCTGCAAAGTCTGTGCGAGTAAACATTAACCCACTTATAAAATCTATCATGACTAAAAACCACAGTAATGATTGACAAATAAAGTAATTAACAGTACTTTAGTGTTGTTGGATAAAAAGTCATTTAAACAGACTATTAAAATGAAAAACCGACAAAATATTAGAAAATTCCTGCTTTTAGTTTCTTTTATCCTATATCCGATATCTTTTTTTATTATGTCACCAGATCTTCTTATGTTCGGTGCTTCAGAAAGAATTATGGCAGGCGATATAATGTTTTTCATCTTCTTGTTTATTTTATCATTTTTTGTCGGTAGAATATTTTGTGGTTGGGTTTGTCCTGCTGGAGCACTTCAAGATTTCTGTTTTGATATAAATAAGAAACCAGCTAACAATAAATTGAATTGGATTAAGTGGCTACAGTTTATTCCTTGGATAACGTTTTTTATTTTTCTGGTTATTTATTTTGGTGGAATTAAACGGGTCGACTTTTTTTATAAAAGAGCATTAGGTGTTTCAATGGTCGGACTGGGAGAATGGGTAATGTATTTTGGGACAGTTGCGATAATTTTCTTAATGGCCGTTCTAACTGGGAAACGTGGACTTTGCCACTATATCTGTTGGGTTTCGCCTTTTATGATTATTGGTGGGAAGATTAGAGACTTATTAAGGATTCCTTCTCTGCGACTTATAACAAAACCTGAATTATGCAATTCCTGTGGATTATGTTCTCGCGCATGTCCAATGTCACTGCCATTGGACGAGTTGATAAAAAGTGGTGAAATTGGTCATCCTGAATGTACTTTATGTTCGACATGCGTTGATTCATGTCCTAAAGATGTCATTAGATTTGCTTTTAGATATTCACAAAAAACGCGGTACCTCGACACCATTCACTGCCGCTCAGAGCGAGCTAATACCAACTAATTAAACCGCCGCGTGGGTGTGTTCACTTGTTCAGACCAAGTGAACAATATGATTATCAAAAATGTTAATATGAATGCTTTTAAAAGTTTAAACATGAACATATAGACTATTAAATACCTTTTATGTTTTGTTTTTTATTAAAAAAGGAGGATTACCATGTCAAATATAATTGATTTTGAAAATGTATCTTTAGCTGGGTTAGAGTCATCACCTGTTTCGAAATCACTTGCAGGTTTACGTGCTAACGAATCAAGGTATTTTAAGAACAAATACAATCATGATTTTACTGTTAGCCCTGCAACCAAAAGCAAAGATATACTTGACTACGTTAATAATATTCTTCTAATTGAACGTGATATTAAAATTTCATCAAAGCCCCTTGAAACATCAGATTTCATAGTTAATGACATAAAAATGACATACATATTCTATGAGAGCGGACTTGCAGTCAACGTTATGTATTCAATTAATGATCCTAAAAAAAGGGCAGTAGGCTTTAAACTTTCAGAAGGTATGGAAGTACCAAAAGAGCTGGAAAAAAAATTCAAGTTTGCAAGACAAAAATCAAAACTCGCAGGAATAATTCGTGGTTCATTTTTTGTAATTAAGGGGCAATATTAAGAGTATTCATCTTGACGTCAAATTCCTCAGACATCTACTAGGACTAAATCCTTTTAAAGAATCTGCAAAACCGTGACAGATTTGTAACCGGGACTCCTCGGTTGCCTGCGCGCTTCACCTGTTTATTCGAGAGAAATTCGTTATAACTTCACAAAAGCTCCGCGGGACACGAACGCCAACTACTTAAACCGCCGGCTCAATAGCAGTAAAAATGACCAGTCCTGAAAAAAGGTGCCCCAAACTTTCTACTAAATAAAAGGAAGACTATGATTAAAACAATTAAGCTATGAGCAGAGGATTTGTTAAAGAAGATGATCAGGAAGAAGTTCCGATAGTACCACAGAGGGCACATTTACCTGAAGGAGTGACTAACTTTGTTACCCCATTTGGTATGAATCAATTATTGGCTGAGAAACAGGTGCTTGTCAATGAAAAAAACAATCTGAATAATACCAATGAGAATGAGAAACGAATCGCTGAAAACTATATTAATGCAAAATTACAACTATTGAATAACAGAATTGTTGAAGCCAAAATAATTAATCTAAACGAGCAACCACAAAATGAGATAAGATTCGGTGCAACGATAACTCTCAAAATGGAAGCATCCAAAAATATCCAGACATTTCAAATTGTCGGCGTTGATGAAGCAAATATTTCAAAAGGGAAGGTCTCATTTATATCACCTATTGCTAAGGTATCTATAAATAAAAAAATTGGAGATAAAGTTATTTTAAAACAGGCCAAGAAAGATATTGTTTTTGAGATTATTGATATCTCCTATATTTAAGTTAAGATTAAATTGACCAATTTTGGTGAGATTAATATATATTGAAGAATTGTGAATAAATTCTATTGCTAACTCTGACAGTTTAATTAATTGCCTGCGGCGAGCTCGTCCGCCGCTTTGCGTCGTCCTCGGTTGGCTTCGCCGAGCTCGTCCCGCTTAAGCGGGACTCGGTTACCTGCGGCGATCTCGTCCACTGCTTTACGTCGTTCTCGGTTAGCTTCTTTGAGTTCTACCGCTTAGTTGGGATTGGTTTCCTTCCCGCTTCGCCTGTTTACTCGGGACAAAATCGTTATAATATGACTAAGGCTTCACGGGACACGGTCGGCCTTCGGACGACGAAGTCGTCAGCCCGAACTACTTCTCGATCGGGGCAGGCTCATGGCAACTAAAATAAACTGCCAGGCCATTATGCTTCAACCCTTCGTAACGAGACTATTATATGACTGCGAGACGATGAGTGCATAAGTATATATTTCTGGATTAGAATTATATTTGTTACCTAAGAAAACTTATCAAATTTTCAGTACGATGAGAAAAATATTACGGTTAGTCAATTTAGCTTTAAAACAATGCAGGATTTATGTGTTAACAATATTTCTTACCTATTGTATCTCATGTTTTGTCGGAATAATTATGGTACACAATGGAAATAATTTTGCTCTTTCATACAGAGATAAAATTGTAGGTAAAGCGTTAACAACCGATAAAGCGTCCTTAAATTATCAAAAAGGGAATAACTTTTCAGCCGCCTTACATGATTTTAAAGGAAATCTCCTTTTTGGTGCTGTACCTCAGACTTTTATGGGGCTTGGGATAGTTGTCCCTTATTTTACTGTATCAAAACAAGGTTGGATTGGGGGAATCGTTTCCGTAAATTCTGAACATAAAAGCAGATTTAAAAATTTCAAGTCAACATTTTATTATTTTTTTGTTCTCATACTACAATTTATCCCATATTCCTTAGCAATAGGTGCAGGAATCAAATTTGGCATTGATTTTTATAATTATAACAAAATACATGGATGGTTGATGTGGAAATATAAAGTTCAAAAAAATAGTTTAATCGATTTAGGATCTGTTTATCTGCTTGTTGTCCCATTATTTTTTGTTGCTTCTTGTTTTGAGTTTCTTTCAACATGGAATATATAAATATTCAATCCCAGCGATGGATATAGATATTTGACCCTTGCAGAAATGACAATTTGTGTTAATAACACTTCGACATAAAATTAAAGCCTAAGCATAACACGGTAGGCATAGTTTATAAGCTGACATGGTTTTTGCTTTAGCTCCTGCACCGATGACAGTTGTGTAATTCATTGAACCGCGACCGCGTTGGTGCACTTTTTAAAACCTTGTGTTCCTTGACTTGTTCTCAGCGCAACCAGCCTGTAACGGAATTGAAATATAAACTTAAAATTAAATTATAAAACGTAAAAATAAGTTGCATAACTGAAATATAAGTTATAGCTTTATGGAAAATTTAAAAACTATAGCCATGACTAATTCATTTATTTATTATGTTCTGGAAAGTTCAATCTGCTTGTTGCTCTTTTTAATGGTTTACAGATTACTTATTGCTAACCTGACTCATTTCTCGTGGATGAGGATTTATTTATTAATTAGTGCAATTCTGAGTTTAATTCTCCCGCTGGTAATTTTACCTATTCAGTGGAACTCATCAATTCACACTGCTGGTTTATTTAATTATTCTGGCTTTCTCACAGGCAATAAATCTGCCGGATATTATGCGGGTCAATCATTATCGAATGATTCCGGGAATAATATAGATGCCTTTTTACTTCAGGGAATGATTATCCTGCTAATTGCAGTATACATATTTGGTTTGCTTTATAAGGCCTGCAATTTTGCCAGAAACCTGAGAAGTATACAAAAATGTGTTAAGCAAAATCCAAAAGTAAGGGAGGGCAGATTTTGGTTAGTTGATCTGAATGAGAAAGTGCCACCATTCTCCTTCTTTAATTATATTTTCATTACCAATTCTTACCAAAAGTTATCAGCCGATGAGTTACAACGGATTAAAGATCATGAGAAAGTCCATTCACAGCAGTTTCACTCACTGGATGTTTTATTTATTGAGTTTATCTCAATTATTTTCTGGTTCAATCCACTATTGATTTATTTAAAAAAATCAATTCAGGAGATACACGAGTACATTGTGGATGAAAAGATTGTAGAAAAAGGTAAAGGGAAAAAGGACTATGCAGAACTTCTTCTGAAACTAGCCACAGAAGTCAAAGGATTTAATCTTTCAGCAGGTTTCTCCGGTAGCCAAATCAAACGCAGAATAGTTATGATAAGCAGACAAAGATCCCTTCCTCAATATAAGCTTATGTTTGTTATACTTATCCCAGTTACAATAATTATAATGCTTTCCTTTTCTTACATAAAAAATCCGGATACCCAGACTGCTCAAACAAAACAAAACGTAATTGCCAATCAAAGTCAGTTAAAAATAGGTAAGATTACCTGGAAGGGTAATGCTGTTTATGACATTAAGACTTTAAATCATGCATTTGGTCTGAAGGAAGGGTCCGTATATAATAAATCCGTTATTGAAGACAGACTCAACGGAACAATGGGCGCACAGGATGCCGTGAGCAATCTATATCAGGATAATGGATATCTGTTTAGCAGAATAAGCATAGAGGAAAATCAAAATAAGGAGGCAGTAGACCTGATCATAACAATTAATGAAGGTAAACAGTTTAAATTTAATGATATCATAGTAAAAATTGATGGAATAGTTACAAAAGATCCGGTCAATGAAATTGGAATTCACAAGGGAGACCTTTTCAGTAAAGCAAAAATTATACTGGCTATCGAGGCACTTGCTGCTACGGGTAAATATGATCCGGAAAAGATAAATCCGAAGCCAATTCCAAACGTAACGACCGAGGAATTTGACAATGTGGACCTGATATTTGAACTTACAAAAATCATCAACAAAAAATAGTATGGAAGAATTAACGAAAGCTGAAGAGAAAATAATGATGATATTCTGGAAGCTGAAAAAAGCATTTGTAAAAGATATTATAGCAGAGCTTCCGGATGAGCCCAAGCCACCATACAATACTATTTCATCAGTAACCAGAATACTTGCTGGTAAGGGATATCTTAAGTTTAAAGCATATGGGAAGACATATGAGTATTATCCAGCTGTTACTCAGGCTTATTATAGGAAATTAAAAGTTAATAAAATGCTGACAGCTCAATTTGGCAATTCACCTGCATCACTGCTTTCCTTTATTATTAAAGAAGAAAAATTGAGCAAAGAGGAAATAAAAAAGCTTAAAGAGATAATTAATGATATTGATTGAGATAAAACTCTAAATAGTTTTATTGCTGCTTTGACTGGTGCAGTTCTGGGAGACAAATAATTTGGCTGCCAGACATCCTTCGCAAACACTCTGGGCAAGCTCCTGCCAACTCACCAAACCGCCGGGCCGTTAGATAGCCATTATTATAAAGATCTAATATTGAGTATTAAATTGAGCTTAATTTGTTAAATTTATTATGTTTTTCAGACAATTGGATTATGCGAAAAACGAATTTAGTTAACATTAAATTCTTTTTCTTCATTGCGTTCGCTTCGGGAACAATAATAGGATGCACTAATACCGAAGGAACCCTTAAAATTAAGGGGAAAGTTTTAGATGAAAGCACAAAAGCGGTAATTCGATGGAAAAACATAATAATTCAGGGATTAGTAAATGACAATAATAAATTAAAACCAATTGAAGCTGGTCAATTCTCAACTGACAGCTCAGGTAGTTTCACATATTCGTTGAGAAAAATCAAAGGGGCCTATGACTACAATTTTTGTTTCATCGGTAATTCAGAATATCCTGTCACGATCAATAAAATGACACTCATCGATCTTGAAAGAAATGCAGAATATCTTTCCTTTTCCCTAAGCAAATTAGTCGATCTTACTATAAAAATATATAGAAAAAGTAAAACGCCTGTTTGCGATACTCTGAATCTATGCTGGGAGTCGAATGGAGTTTATTGTGGGTCCCTATATCCCTATAAAATAAATAACTTTGGAAGAACAAATAACTCCTTAGGATTTACATCAGGCAGATACTTATTCTGGATAGGTGGAAATGTAAATTCTACGATAAACACTAAAGTTTATGCGGACAAAAAGACAGAATTAAGTTGGGAATTATACCGAAACGGGAAGAGAAAGGAATTCACAGACACAATAACATGCAAAAGAGATATAGCAAACATTGTTTATTTTACATATTGAGAGAATAGAAAGTATTTTATGTATCCCGTGATTCGCTAATTGATAGCTTAGATAAAAAAATGATGATAACGTGTAATCCTGCTGGCATCGCATTCGCGTTACCGCTTCGGCGGCACAAGGCCGGTCGACACACTGTTGTTATGATTTTGGCAGTACAACCGAAACAACTTTCCTTTTCCTTGACAAATTCTACTTTAAGCGCAACCCGCCTGTAACAATTATGGAAACAAGCTATATATTTGTCGATTGATTAATATCAGGCAATGATTACTACTAAAGGACAAATAATTGACATCAACGGAAAAACAGAGTGGTTACTTTTTCACCGACTTTCAAAAAAAATCAATCCTGTTGACTTTTTATCTCTTACGGATAGCCTTATACAATTTCCTAATTTTTTGTTTACAGTATCATTATTGATTCTGACCTTTACACATGTTGATTTACGGATAAAGTTCATAGTCCCGGCAAGTCTGTATTTTTTTGGTCAGATTATCATAAATCTTCGTATAGGCACTATTATTATTAAATTGTTGAATATGCCGTTACTGGTTTTCCAGAAATTTAATTTTTTTATAATGTCAGGAACATTTATAGCTGGATTTTTCTTTCTTGGCTGGTGGAACGTTATAGTCATTCCAACTTATTTACTGGCTGCTACCAGCTCAGTACTGATACTGACTTCATATCAGAAAAAATATTATAATAACCAATTGAATAAGACTATTGGTTATTATGAGATCTTTAAAAATAATGCTTTTCTCTATGCGTATAATTACTATTCAAACGAATATAAATTAACTTCAGGCACTTCACCCACAGAAGAGGAGATTGAAAATAAAGACTGGTTAAAACCATATAATTTTATGCGTATCCATTGGGGAGAAATTGAAAATCATTTTAATAATAAAGCAAAAACTTATTGGCGAGTTTATCTGCATCTTGACAAATAAAATACTGCCCAGAGCTAGTCGCCCGGACACGCTTCGCAAGCTCAGGCAGGCTCTGACAAAAACACACTAATCAAGCAGGCCGTTATTCGTAATACCGCGAATATCCGCAAGTTGTGCGTAAGTTTGATATATAAACATTCATTTGATAAATGATTGACACTTTTTTAATCTCAATCGCTGTTATATTAAGGATATTTACTAATCCATTAGGAAACGTTTTTCAAAAGCAACTTACGACAAAAGGGATCCACCCTTTATTTGTCAATTTTCTGACATATTTTTTATTATCAATAGTTTGCCTCCCTATTGCTGCTTTTATTCATTGGCCGGTATTGTCACAACAATTTTGGATTTATTCAATTTTAGGGGGAATAGCTGGAGCATCAGGAAATGGATTTCTGGTTAAAGCCCTTCAATATGGAGAACTTTCGATACTTGGCCCTATCAATTCCTATAAATCGGTTGTTGGAGTTATTGGTGGAATTATCCTGCTTGGCGAGGTACCTAATCTTTGGGGTATACTAGGTATTGCATTAATTATTTTCGGAAGCTATTTCGTTCTGGATACAACTGAAGAAAGATTTTCTTTAGCTCTGTTGAAAAAGAGTGAGATACAATATCGCTTATGGGCAATGATTTTGACTGCTATTGAAGCTGTATTTGTAAAGAAAGTTATTCTGGCGTCATCAACAACCATTGCTTTTATTAGCTGGTGTTGCTTTGGAGCTATTTTTTCATTTATTCTGTTATTTGTTTACAGGCTTGATATAAAAAAAGAATCAAAGAAAACTGGTAGCGATTACATTGGAAAGTTTGCTTTTCTTATCGTTTGTATCGGAACAATGCAGTTAACTACCAATTATACTTTTGAACATATGGCTGTTGGATATGCTTTATCGCTATTTCAACTTTCCACTATAGTTAGTGTTCTGCTTGGATATGGGTTCTTCAAAGAACTGAACATTCGCAAGAAGTTAATCGGTTCTGGAATAATGATAATAGGTTCTATTGTTATCATACTTTTAAAAAACAAATAAAAATAATCCTTTGTGATATTTATCCGTTAATAAAGAATATATTGGTTTATTATAAAACCAATTTAAACTGGTATGAATTTAAGAACAACTTTTTTAGGGTTCCTTTTTCTTTTAACCTCTACTACTTTTGGCCAAAACAAGGAATTTGAAGACTTTATGAATCTCAGCGACAGCTTAATGCATAAAGCTTACAAGGAAAAAAACCCCGACAATTATCTTTTGTCCCTGAATAGATTTAATGAAGAGTATAGCAAGTTGTCTGATAAAGACAAAGATTATTTTAGAGGATTTGTAATCAATGCATTTTATAATCTTAGCTGCACATATTCTTTATTGAACGATAAATCAAATTCAATAATATATCTCAAAAAATCGCTTGAAGCAGGTTATAATGATTACGGTCATATTCAACAGGATAGTGATCTGGACAATATCAGGGAAGAGGAAGCTTTTCTAAAGTTGGTTCAGGCTTTTAGAGAGATCAATGATTATTTATATATTCTGAAAAAGGCTGGCAAATACAACCTTCAGGAAAAGGAGGAACTTCCAAAATTCACTTACCAAAGTGCACTTGATCCAAAGTTGGTTGCCTTACGTAAAACATTTAATTTAGACTCAATAGCCGGAAATGGGAATGAAGTGTCGAAAATCCTAAATATTTTGCATTGGGTACATAATACAGTTAGCCATGATGGGTCAAAAGAAAGTGGTATTAAAGATATAAATGCATATGCAATACTCAATGCAGTAAAAACCCAACATATTGGAGTATGCTGTGGTGAATTGGCAACTACTTTAAAAGATTGTTACCTGTCAATGGGATGGGCATCAAGAAAAATATATTGCTACCCAAAAGACAGTTTAGGAATTGACAATGATTCCCATGTAATCAACGTGGTATATCTGCCTTCAATTCAAAAATGGATCTGGGTTGATCCTACCAATGATGCTTATGTTATGGATGAAAAAAGAGAACTTTTAGGTATTGAAGAAGTAAGAAATAGTATTATTAACGATAAACCTCTAATATTAAATCCTGATGCAAACTGGAACCACAAAAGCACAGTAATAAAAGAATACTATTTGTATAGTTACATGGCTAAGAATTTATATATGATGGAATGTCCGATAAATAGTGAGTATGACTCTGAAACAAAAAGAGCCGGCAAAACGATTACCTATATAAGGCTAATCCCGTTAGACTATCATAAAGAGTCATTAAAGAAAGAAATAAGTACCAATCACGAGACCCAGACTAATATTGTAACTTACTGGACACATAATCCGGATATATTTTGGCAAACACCCTGACAAAAAGCACTTTGACAATTTTTTGTGATAAGTCAACCCATCTCATACCCCTCAGAGCAGGCTCTTGTCAACTCTATTGCTTATAACTGCCTGACAAATATTCAGAAACCAAATTTTAAAAATATGAAAACCAAGCCTTTTTTAATGACAATTGCCATTTTAACTATTTCACTTAACATTATGGCTCAGGAAACAGGTACATATACCGATTCAAGGGATAAGAAAACGTACAAAACGGTAAAAATTGGGAATCAGACATGGATGGCAGAAAACCTGGCATATAAAGCAACTGCCGGATGCTATGCATACGAAGACAACGAAAGTAATGCAAAAATATATGGATATCTCTACAACTGGGAAACTGCCAAAAAAGTATGCCCTTCAGGCTGGCATCTGTCCTCAAAAGATGACTGGTCAGTACTTTTGACTTACCTGGGTGGTGAATTAATTGCAGGAGATAAACTAAAAGAAGTTGGTACAAATCACTGGCATAAGCCAATTTCTGCTGCAACAAATGAATCAGGTTTTACTGCACTTCCGGGAGGTTTCCGGAATGAAAAGGGTGAATTCTATGTACTTGGATATAATAGCTGGTGGTGGTGTTCTACTGAGGAGGATGCTGAAAGAGCCAATCAGGTTTTCATTTATGGTCATATCAAAGATGTCACAATTAGTTATATTGATAAGAATTATGGATTTTCAGTGCGTTGTGTAAAAGATTGATTGACAATATTTAAACGTTAAAACATCATGAAAAAACTCGCATTCCTTCTCTTGATTTTTGTTCCAAACCTCTTATCCGGACAAAGCAAGAGCCATCCTAAGTTTTTACTTAACTCTCAGATTATCTCATTTGACAGTGTTTTTATCTATCCAAAAAACATTGATTCAGTTTATGTAAATAAGGACGGTAGTGACGGACAGATTTTCATCAGGACCAAGGATCGGGTTTGGAAATATAGGACTATTGATGAATTATTAAAAGCAACACCATTCTATTCACAGGTAATTCTAGATAAATCAATCACTCCAATTTTCTATATAGATGGTAACTTAATTATAAAAAAGACAGATGCTAAGATAGATTATTCTTATTTTGCTTCTGTGACTCTAAAGAAACTCTCTGAGTTTAAGAGTCTTAAAAAGCCATGCAGAAAGATCATCATTGTTGAAATAAGCTTATCTGAAACTAAACCGGAGCCTAAAATTTATATCCGAGGGAACATTATTGAAGATTACTTTAAAACTATAAAATAAAAGCTTTTAGTTTCACGAAATATTAAACCTATGATTCTAAACTTTGTTATCTTAAAATACTAAAAGAAGATAAATGGTAAAAACAGCAGGATATATAATATTGCTGATTTCATGTCTTTCATTTTTAATGATACTAATTGTGCCATGGTTTGGTTTTACAAAAATACAACTTGCAGGTATCACTACAGGTTTAATTATTGTAGGGGAAATTTTGTTTTATCTGAGTTTATTCATCTTAGGAAGGAGTTTTTATGATAAAATAAAAAGTAAACTGAAGTTTTGGAAAACTAAGGCCAGTGAACATGACCCTCCATTACAAAGCGATTTAAAATAACTTTTAATTCTACATTATTTAATTTGCAATAAGGAGAACTGTCATCTTTAAGACTAAGTAGATAATATCTTTTAACCTGTAAAGTAGGTATCAATGATAGCTAAGAGTGTAGCCAAAGATTTTCCAATTGTGTGTGTAGGCGGTTCAGCCGGGGGACTCGACGCTTATACCCGGCTTCTGCATAATCTGCCCGCAGATATGGGTGTTGCTATCGTTATCGTTAATCATCTGAGAACTGTAGCCACCACACTCCATGAGATTCTTCCAAAGCATACAATGATGCCAGTTGAACTGATTACAGAAAGACTGGACATTCAGCCTAACCATGTGTTTATTATACCTGAAAAACACGATTTACATATACTAAATGATGAGTTCCGACTAAAACCAATATCAAAACCCAGAGGATGGCCTGATGTGATCACGGTTTTTTTGCGTTCACTTATAAAGCATTGGGACGGCATACTCATTGCTGTCATTGTCTCTGGCTATGATGGTGATGGAGCGGAAGCCTTATGTGGCATTAAAGAAGTAGGTGGCATTACCATCGCACAGAAGCCTGAGACTGCATTACAACCAGATATGCCAAAAAGTGCAATAGCAAGTGGGTGCATAGATTTTATTCTTTCACCGGAGGATATTGCAAAAGAAATTAGAAGAATTACAAAAGCCGCTAAAAAATAATATAAAATTTAGATCATCACCGGTAGACTGGTTATGTATTGATCCCATGTCGGTGAATTCTAAAATTTATATTAGACTTGGATATCCAATGGATCTAAGCAAATTAGATAATATTGATCCAAGAAATTATGAGAGAATACTAAATCTATTGCAGAAGGACAATAAACTAAAATAAAAAGCACCAATAATATTACATTTTAAAAAGTGTAGACATGAATCTTTAGTTTCTTAAGAAAATTTAATACCTGGACAAATGAAAAGGATTGATAAATTAGTCAAGATTTATTCCGGAACTGAGGTAACAGTAATCCTTCTTAAAGGCAGATTAGAAGAGATTGGAATTAATTCAACTGTTAAAAATGGCTACAAATCCGGAATAGAGGCCGGTTTTGTGGGAGGAGTTCAATCAGCGGTAGATCTTTTCATTCAGCTTTCTGATTTTGAAAGAGCAGAGCCAATAATTAGAGACTTCATTTCTAAAAACAGATCATAATTAACTTATCTCACTTGCAGTCCTAAGAACGGAATAATAATTTCAGGACATTCCGACGATGTGGGAAGCGATGAATATAATCTCGAATTATCAATTAACAGAGCTAAGGCTGTTTATACCTTGCTAATTGATAATGGGGTTGGATCTGACCGTTTAAAATTTTCCGGATACTGAAAAAGTCACCCGTTATTAAAAGAGAATGATAATAAAAGCAGGGTATTAAACAGGAGGGTTGAAGTAAAAATACCTGACTACTTCTGATTCCAAAACTAAAAAACTTTAATATGATCTTTAATAAAATAAAAAGCAATAGTATTCTTAGCAGTGTATTAGTTCTAAATATTATTCTGGTTATTTCAGTATTTTTCCTTTATAGGCCATACTCATGGCCGGCTGGATTAGAATCATTGGGTTGTCTGGTTTCCATAATCTTTATGGCATCAATTTTATTAACCGTACGGATATTTAAAGATAAAATCATCAATGATTTACAGAGAAGGAATGTTGTCCTTGGACTCTGTTTTGGATTATTATGGGCTATTGAGATAAGTATCAATAACTTTATTCATCCGGGTCTTCCTCTCAGAGATTATATTGATAATTTATTCTGGGCCCTGATTGCTTTATTAATTCTGATAACTGCAATCCACGATTCGTTTAAGACAAACAATTTTCTGTCGGGTGTAAAAGCCGGATTTTGGAGCGGCCTGGCAAGTGGAGCCATTGCCTGCTTTACAGCTTTGATAATAGTAGTTTTCGGAATGAAATATCTTCTGTCAGACCCACTTAATCTAAAAGAATGGGCTGATATTAAAGCTAAAGAAAATTCACCAGGCATAAATGTATACTTTGCTTACCAGACTCTTGCCGGAGCTGTTATGCATCTTTTTGTTCTGGGCGCAATAATGGGTTTATTACTGGGAATAATCGGAGGACAAACAGGCAAAATTCTGCATCGTATTAAAAGGTAAGCCTACTAATTCACTATTGATTAATAATTGTCGGACTCTTGTTGATTTAATGCTTTAACAAATCGCGAGATAAACTGTTTATATTGTATTATAGAGATTGCATAATCATACCTTAAAATAAATTGAATATTATGGGTAATGAAATTGGTACAAGAGAGAATCCCTGGACTCTGAAAACTCCTCCGTTATCATCAGAATTCACTATGTACAAAGATGTAAAAGACAATAAAGAAATTCTGGTATGTACAGTTGGTAAAACAGTTTTGTACTATGACTATCGATGTCTTGCTGATCTTCATGAGATGCTTAAAAAAAATGGAGACTGGATAGAACTAGGCAGTGCCGATGAACAAAAATCTGCCAAAGAAGGGACCATTGAAGGGTGGGGACGTTCAGAGAAAAATCCCATTAGTGGTTGGTATGGCCTCAAAAAAGGACTTCGTGGACGGTTTGCGATGTACATTCCCCCATTGATGGAAAAACTTGGATTGGCAGAGTTGACTCATGAAGCAAAGGGAAATAAAATGAGGTACATGTGATACTGTAATTTGGATTCCCGCTCGACACTATCAAAAAGTCAACTGCTAAAAATGAGTTGGAGGCAAGTAAATACCTAATGAGTAAATAATGGATATTGAAGATTATATATTGAAACAACCACTTGTCAGACAAAACATATTGAAAAGAATTCATCGGACCATTGTTGAAGGGGACAAAAGCGTTACAGCTCAAGTGAAAACCATGATGGGTAAAGAAATGATTGTTTATAAGGGTAACGGTCTGATGAAATATGGACTCGCAAGTGTGAAAAACTATATGTCATTACATGTCATGCCTATTTATGGCTCAATTAAGCTTCATTCAAAGTACAAGGCACTATTAAATAAGGCAAATTTTCAAAAAGGCTGTATCAATTTCGATAATGAAGATAAAATGCCATTGGATATTGTTCAACAGCTGATTGTGGACTGTTCACTTTTGGACCTGGCGAAAATAAAGGAAAACTTTTTAAAACAAAAAATAAAACCTAACATCAGGTTGGGATAGAATATATAATTGGGTCTGTCAGGTTAATCGCCAATAAGCAAATTTAGTTTGCTATTCGAAGAATCATTGTGATAATGGTATTTGCTTGCCTAATGACATTGTTTGACATTGTCGCCTTCACTCATCTTAGCTGGAACCCTGAATAAAAAATAATCACATCTGAAAGTGACACAGATTACAATGGAATTAAATAATAATTGTCTGACCCAGTGAAAAAAATTAACTTTAGAAAAACAAAGGACTTATGAAACTGATTAACTCGTTAATGTTTTTTTTACTCTTACCAGTAATATCTTATTCACAGAATGGTGATGATGTAGTCATTGCAAAGAAAATCATAATAAACTCAACTGTCCTTGGTGAGGAACGTACAATTATAGTTTCTACTCCGTCAGGTTATTCTGCTTCGGCCAGCTCTTTTCCGGTATTATATGTCTTAGACGGTTGGACTGGTGTAATAGGTTTGGTAAATGATCTGTCGGGCTGGGGTTTGTGTCCTGAAATGATAATAGTAGTGATTGAAAGCACTAATGGGATACGGGACTTTACTCCGACAAAACCCAAATATGATAAAGAGGGCAAAGAAATAAAGTATCAAAGTTGGGATAAATTGGGTGAAGCAGATAAATTTTTAAGCTTTGTTGAAACAGAGCTCTTCACTTTTATTGACAAAAACTACCGGACACTTCCTTATCGGATTTGTTCTGGTCATTCAGCGGGCGGTCTATGTGTCACTCATGCTTTCATGTCGCATAATAATATGTTCAATTCTTATATTGCCATTAGCCCTTCACTTTATTGGGACTCCGGTTTATTAATCAGAACAGCAGATGAAAAAATCGGCAGTATGAATCTTAAGTATAAGCAATATTATTTTAGCATTGGAGGTAATGAAATTCCTTCCAATATTGGAGATGCACACGCTTTTAACCAAACTCTAAAGATAAAGGCGTCAGGTGAACTGAGGTGGAAATTCGACTATCTGGAGAATGAAGATCACGGCAGTCAGGCCACAATTGCTTTAATCCGCGGGATGAGATTTATATATGAAGGCTGGAAATACGATAGTGACCTGTTGATTGCAGGAGGGTTAAATGCTATTAATAGTTTTTACCATAACCTTTCAGAAAGGTATGGCTACAAGATTATTCCAGATGTAAGTACATTAAACTCTATCGGCTGGGGAGTCTTGCGTGCAGGCAGACATGAAGAGGCGATAAATATATTCAAAAGGAATGTTGCTGATCATCCGGATTCTCCTGATGCCTTTAATTATCTTGGAGAAGGATATTTTGCTGACGGTCAGACTGATCTTTCAATAAAAAGCTATGAAAAAGCCATTGAATTGGCGACAACCAGAAATGATGGAGGTTTAGAGAGATTAAAGATGAGACTTGAAAATATCAAAACAAATAAAAAGTAGATTTTCGTTGCAACAGAACATCCCATGACGGAACTTAATATCTTCAAGTCATGTGAAAGAAATTCAAGACAAATATGATGCAGGAACTCTGCCTCATAAGCCAATCGTTTATCCCAACAGATCTCTATAAAAGATCGATCTCAGAGTCAAAGAAGACGAAGAGAAACCTTATCGGTTAATTAAACGGAAATAGAAATATGGATATACTCAGGAAAATTGGAATGCAATTTAAAAAACCAACTGGAGTCCTTGGTAAACTTGTTTCCAGCCTGATTCACAGGGTTTGATTACTACTTTAAGAAAGGATATTTTATAAAAGTCAAAAAACAAATATAGGATTATAGTAATTTTGCCTTTACCTCCTGATCAGGACCTTGCCATAGCGAATTGCAGTATTCTCTGCACCTTTCAAATCTGTGATTCACCAGATAAATTCCTCCATCTACCGATAAAGCGTAAGTGAAACTCTTTTACACTCTTATATTTGTAAACGATTTATAAATCCATTAAACCTAATCAGATGAAAAAGATTTTTTTATTATGCATTGCAGTCCTGTTTTGTATTTCGATCATGGCACAAAACACTGCCAACCTTAAATTGAACCTTGAAAAAAACAAAGTTTACCGGTTTAAGTCATATTCGACGCAGACAATCACACAAACTATAAATGGCAATCAGCAGATAACAGATTCCAAAGTTGACTATACTGTTTCCTTGAAAGTTATTGACGCGACAGCTGATTTTATGATTTCTGAAGTACATATAGATACTATGAAAACCAATACAAATGCGATGGGGAAGAGTATCATTGTAAGTTCTGCCAGCGAAGCCGATATTAAATCAAAAGAGATGGCTGACGTGATGTCGTGTATCTTAAACCGGTTAAGTAAAAATGCAGTTTATTGTAAAATTGAATACACAGGCAGGGTTGCTGAAATTGTGAATGCCAAAATGCTTTCAGATGTAATTTTGAATGATACCAGTTCGATTACACTTACAGGACCGACTAAATCCGCTGTAAAAAAACAGTTAGAAAGTCTGATAAGCGACAAAACATTAAAAACAACCATTGAAATGTTCACTTATCATTTGCCTGGGAAACAGGTAACTGTCGGAGATAGCTGGAATGTAAACGTTACTACTAATTCCGGAGGAATGTCACTCGATATAAATACCAGATATCATCTTGACGGAATAACCGTAAATGCTGCAAATTTAACTGTAGAAGCAGAAATTAAGGCAACAGAGAATGCTGATCCTATTGTATCAGGAGGAGCTAAAGTAACATACGACGATTTAAAAGGATTGAGTAAATCAACCATGATACTTGATATCCGGACGGGTTTAATAACTGAAGATAAGGCAAAAACACATATTGCCGGGAATCTTGGGATAAATGCACCCGGAGTTAGTATGACTATTCCCATGGATATCAATGGGGAATCGAAAGTTATTGCACTTCAATAAACTGAAATTATAATTTAAAATGAAAAATGTTTTATTTAGTCTGCTACTGATCATATCTATTACTTCTCAGGCTCAGAACATCAAGGGTAAAGTATGCTATGAAAAAGATAAGTCTCCCGTTCAGTTTGCTTCTGTAGCATTGGTTCAGCTTCCTGATTCAACGATGATCACAGGTGTTATCACTTTAACTGACGGAGGTTATTTGCTTGAAAAAGTAAAGCCGGGGAACTATTTGTTAAAAGCCAGCTTCCTGGGCTATAAGGCCAATGGAAAAAACGTTATCGTTGATGCAACCAGCAAAGAAGTATCAGTTGATACCATTTATTTAGCTGAAATAACTACTAGCTTAAAGGAAGTCACTGTTTCAGCAGAACGAATCAAAGGCAAGGAAATGGTTGACCGCACTGTTTATGCAATTCCTGAAGTAATTGCCAAGAGCTCGACTAATGGTTATGATATCTTAAAGAAGATACCGCAGGTTAATGTCGATTTTCAGAATAATATAACGCTTAATGGCAGCAGCAACTTCATTATCCAGGTCGATGGAAGACAACGCGACAGGGATTTTCTGAACAAACTTCTCCCTTCTGATATCCAAAGCATTGAAGTTATAAGCAATCCTTCAGGTAAATATGAAGGCAATATCGACGGGGTAATAAATATTATCCTTAAAAAAGAGGCCAGGTATGGTATGAATGGCAATGTTGGATTGAATGTAAAACCATTTAATAAACCAACAGTTCAGGCAACCGGGAGTCTCGATTATTCTATGGGTAAAATTACCTTTTATATAACTGGGTTTAGCTTTTTGCAAAAACTGAATATTAACACCACCAATACAAGCAATTTTGTAATGAACGATTCCACAAGCAGCATGTCGGGAAAAGGTGCGCTGAAAGTGACCAGTTCATCGGTTAACACCGGATTCGATTATTATATGAATGATAAGAACAACCTTAGTTTTAATATAAGCTATAAACCTATAGATCAGACTATAAACATACCCGGCGAAACCTTTCTCTATAAAAACAGTGTTCCTCTGAATACAATTTCATCTATCTCCACGAATGGTACGCACAGTTACGAAACAGCGGCATCGCTGTTTTACAAGAAGACATTTAATAAACCTGTACAGGAATTCACAGCTGAGGCGAACTTATACTGGTTCAAATCAAATACCGGGAATGATTTTACCAATACCAGGTTCCTTTATAATTCCGATACAGAAATAAATAGTTACAGCCGGAATGAGGATGATATAAACAACAGGAATTATTTCTCTGTTAAATTGAACTATGTTCAACCGCTAGGGATGTCAGCAAAAATTGAAGCAGGTTATCAGCTATACAGCCAGCAGATGAGCTATCTTTTTAATATTAATAACCAGGAAACAAGTAACCTGTTTAATTATAACGAATTTCGTAATTCGGTTTATGGTGGAATTACATGGAATCAGAAAAAGATCGGGTTCCAGGCTATGCTGAGGGTTGAAAACAGCCATATTAAAGCTGATTCGGTTACCCAGCCAAACTATACCTGTTTTCTGCCATCTGCCAACCTGCAATATAAATTTTCAGCATCACATAACCTGAAATTCACATATAACCGTAGAATTAACCGTCCCGGAATCTATAATATGGATCCTTATTATAAAATTGGGCAGAATTATGATATTTCTGTAGGCAATCCGAATCTTAAACCCGATTACAGAGACCGCCTGCAGCTAACATACACATGGAATTTTGGAAGCAATTATTTCTCACCGTACGTTTATAAGGAGTTTTATACTGATAAAATCGGGAGTGAATACCAGGTAATAACTTCGCCCATAAGTGGCACACTGACCACTTTTACCAAGCCCTATAACCTTCTTAGCGGGTATGAGACAGGTGGTGGTGTTAATACAATGTTGTGGTATGTAAATATTAATGCAAGGATATATAAAGGACATATTAATGAGTACATCGGACAAACAGCTACCATCCCCGGCCTTGATTATTTTTCATACAGTATAACCAGTTACGCATTTGCTCAGCTTGACAAAAAAAAGACGGCAACAGCATTTGTTTTTATGAGTTTCAATGGTGTAAATATGAGTGCCCAGAGCAAAACATACAGCATTCCTCTTTATGGTATTGGTGGCCAGAAGCAAATCAAGGATCATAGTATAGGTGTATTCTGGTTACTTCCCTTTTCAAACAATATTACGTTCCAGAAGACCATCACAGAGACACCCTATTATAACTCGAGAAATGTTGTTGGATTTAATGTTTCAGGTTTTGTTCAGATCAGCTACTCATATAAGTTCAACAAGGGCAAGAATGTGAAAAAACTCGATCATAAGGTAGAAGTTGAGAGCGACAGCAAAAGCCAGGGAATCGGGAAATAATTACAGCTCTCTGTACCTAACTATCCCGAGCTTGACGACGGGTGTGTTTAATATATTTTATATAGGATATTAGAATTATTAAACAGATAAAAACTATAAAAATGAACATTAATACTAATGCAGCAGAAACCAGTCAGAGGAAGCCACTGAGAATATTGCCAGGTATTATCATCATCATAATTCAATTGCTCCTCAGATTTGTCTTGCCTGTTTTTGTGCCTGAAGCAATTGCAGTAGGATTGTTCGGAGGGATCCTTGGCGGATTAGCTGTTTTTATATGGTGGGCCTTCTTTAGCAGGGCCCCCAGGTTGGATCGATGGACTGCTGTTGTTCTGATGATTTTAGCACTTTTGGCGACAGCCCAATTCCTCGACATCTCCATTTCAACATCGATGATGGGATTGATGTTTCCCGTATATTCTATACCTGTCCTGAGTCTGGCATTTGTTGTATGGGCCGTAACCAGTCGTCATTTATCCGACATTCCCAGACGTGCAACTATGGTTGCTACCATTCTGATTGCTTCAGGGTTCTGGGTGCTTCTGCGTTCCAATGGAATGGATGGACAGGCCCATCATTTCTTTGCTCTCAGATGGGCTAAGACATCCGAAGCCCGAGTAGTTTCTCAGACCAGCAATAATCTCACAACCTTACCAGTGGATTCATCGGCTATGGCAAAAGAAGCCGAATGGCCCGGATTCAGGGGTGTTAACCGCGATGGGATTATTCACGGTATCAGGATTGAAACAGACTGGTCAAAGACTCCTCCGGTGGAAATGTGGCGCAAATCGATCGGACCAGGCTGCTCATCTTTTGCAGTTCATGGCACTTTGCTTTATACTCAGGAACAGCGAGGTGATTTAGAAATGGTTACATGTTACAATCTGAATACCGGTGATCCGGTGTGGAGACACGGCGATACCGCCCGTTTCTGGGACTCACATGCAGGAGCTGGGCCACGTTCAACGCCAACTCTAAGCAATGGCAGGGTATACACACTAGGTGCGACCGGATTAATTAATGTACTTGATGCTCTCAACGGCAAAGTTGTATGGTCACGTAATGCTGCCAAAGACACTAAAATAAAAATACCAGGCTGGGGCTACACTGGTTCACCATTAGTGGTTGACAGTACAGTATTTGTTGCCATAGCCGGTGAAATAGTCGCTTACGACATTAATAACGGTATGAAGCGGTGGTCGGGGCCGGACGGAGGAGACAGCTACAGTTCACCACATTTATTGACAATCGAAGGCATCAGGCAGGTCCTCTTTATGAACAAGACAAATGCGGCCAGCTATTCACCGGCCGACGGAAAGCTGTTATGGGAATTCCCTATGACAGGGGCACCGATTGTTCAACCAGCTATGATTACTGAAAATGAAATCGCAATCGGCACAGTCGGCGAAACTGGAGGAAAAGGGATGCAACGGTTCGTTATAAAAAAGGAAAACAGTGGATGGACTGCTAAAGAACGCTGGTCAACAGATAAGTTGAGACCTTATTTCAATGATTTCGTCGTTCACAAAGGTCACATTTATGGCTTCGATGGAATTAGTCTGGTATGTATTGATGCCGAGAATGGCAATCGCAAGTGGAAAGGAGGACGCTATGCAGGAGAAATTCTTTTGCTGGCCGATCAGGATCTGTTGCTGGTATTATCTGAAAAAGGAGAACTGGCATTGGTTATGGCAACCCCCGACCAGTTCAGAGAAGTTGCACATTTCCCTGCACTTAAGGGTAAGACATGGAACCACCCGGTATTGTCAGGCGATATCCTTGTGGTCCGGAATAGTGATGAAATGGCCGCCTTCAGATTGTCAAGACAAAATTAGATAGTCTTCCCGAAGGTGTTTTGTACCTGGCGGCTTTAGAGATTTCACATGAAAAAGGAGAATATCTCCCGATGAAATTTTATTTGCTCCACCACCAATGAACTATTTATTTAACCCAAATGGAGACAAAAAAATTCACGCAGATCGGAACAATTTCATTAATTGTTATGACCCCATTTCTGATTTTTAGCCTGATAATGATAATCGCTTCGGGATTTAAAGATCTTATAATTGTTTCAATATTTGGGTTCATTGCACTTACATTGGTTGCTTGTCTGCTTATATTTTACAAATTGACCATTTACATAAACGACACAAGTATTTCATTCAAACTTGGGATTGGGTTGATTACCAGGAAATATTTGCTAGCTGATATTCTTAGCTGTAAGACAGTCAGGAATGATCCCTTTTTCGGGATTGGTATAAGAATGATACCTGGTGGCTGGCTCTATAATGTGTCAGGACTCAGCGCTGTGGAGCTGATATTTAAAAACAAGAAAGCAAAAGTCAGGATTGGCACTGACAAGCCAGATGAAATTTCAGAAATATTGAGCAGGATGATTAAGGTTGATAAATCCGAGATCAATTACAACCAAAAAAACAAATCAGGTTACTTATTGTCAGTTCTAATTATTCTCATAAGTCTGGCCTTCCCTACATTACTGATATTATCTGGCAGCAGGGACACAGAAATTACATCAACAATTTCTGATTTCAGAATAAAAGGGATGTACGGCTTGACGATTAAATATTCAGAGATAAAACAACTGGATACAATCTCCCGTCTGCCAGGGATTAAATTAAGAACAAATGGTTATGCACTTGGTATAAGTTATAAGGGGAATTTCAGATTAAGAAATGAGGAAAAAGCTAAATTATTCATTAAGAATGGCATTCCTCCATATATATTCATTAAAACAGATAAACTAAATATTTATTTAAACTTTAAAAACCCGGGCAATACTGTTGCCTTATTTAATACTTTAACAACCAGATTGATATATAAAGCAAAATAATATTATGGAGAAGTCCGATATTGAAAAAATTGAAGAGATAATCAAAACGAGGAAAAAAGCTCATTCCTGGTATTCAGGGAAGTCAGAAGTCTACAAGTCCTTTGTGGATATGGAACAAAAGACATATGTGGATGGCAAAATAAGCAAACTGCAGAAAGAATATATTGCCATCGGCATCTCCGTAGTAATTAACTGTGAATCGTGTATGGAATGGCATATAAAACAGGCTCTTGAGGGTGGCGCAACAGAAGATGAAATCATAGAATCAATTGAAGTGGGAATTGAAATGGGTGGGGGACCGGCAACAGCTTCAGCGAGATTTGCAATGAATGTACTTGAATATTATGGTAGATAGCACCTTTGATAAAATCGATTATACTCAAAACCCGCTGCCAAAAGGTGAGTATGAATCATGTTCCTTTTTAAATTGCGACTTTTCAAATTCTGACCTTTCTGATATAGTTTTTATGGAATGCGAATTTGAAAACTGCAACCTGAGCATGGTTAAGCTTATCAAGACAGCACTTCGCGACATTAAGTTCAGAAACTGCAAAATGCTGGGACTTCATTTTGAAAATTGCAACAGTTTCGGTTTGTCAGTAAACTTTGAAAATTGTAACCTCAACCATTCTTCTTATTATCAGACAAAGCTGAAGAAGACAACTTTTAAAAATTCAAAACTACACGAAGTGGACTTCACAGAATGCGATTTAGGCGGGTCGGTTTTTGATTGTTGTGACCTTACCGGAGCGACTTTTGATAAAACAAATCTTGAAAAAGCCGACTTTCGTACCTCATTCAATTATTCAATAGACCCCGAAGCAAACAGACTCAAAAAAGCCAGATTCTCATTAACAGGAATTGCAGGACTTCTGGATAAGTATGATATTGAAATAGAAATATGAAAGAAAATCCCCTATATATGGAACCAAGATTTGAAACAATTAAGGAAAAGAAATTATTGGGCAAAAGGATGATCATGACTTTCTCTGACAATAAAACAGGTGACCTGTGGAGAAGTTTCATGCCACAACGAAAAGAAATTCTAAATAAAATCGGATCAGAGCTTTATTCAGTACAAATGTATGCTCCTAAGTTTTTTGACAATTTTAATCCGGATACAGAATTTGAGAAATGGGCAACTGTTGAAGTGAATGACTTTAACACAGTTCCAGATGGAATGGAAACATTAACATTACAGGGAGGACTCTATGTCGTTTTCCAATATCGTGGGGCAGCAAGTACCGCAGCTGAAACATTCAGGTATATTTTAGGGACATGGTTACCAGATTCTGATTACACCCTGGACACCAGACCCCACTTTGAAATGTTGGGGGAAAAATATAAAAACGAAAGTCCTGATTCGGAAGAAGAGTTATGGATACCAATCAAACCGAAATCTGTCGGATATTCAATCGCACCATGGTTGACTGTTAAGAATAGTGTGAAAGCAGTCGATTTTTACAAATCAGCATTTGGTGCCGTTGAAGTATATCGGTTTGAAGGACCCGATGGGGATCTTGTTGCGCGACTTTCAGTCAATGGGGCTGAGTTTTGGGTAAGTAATGATTCATCTGTGAGCTCGTATCCTGAATCTCTTGGTGGCGGAACTGTCAGAATGATCCTAACAGTTCCTGATCCTGATGCATTATTTATTCAGGCGTTGAAAGCAGATGCTTCCCAGGTTTTCCCTGTTGGTGAAGAGCATGGCTGGAGACTTGGACGTCTTGTTGATCCTTTTGGTCTTCACTGGGAGATTGGCAGGCCGCTTTAGATTTGTCAGAGATTTATTTATCTCTATATAAAAAGCCTTGATATGAAATACTATCAAGGCTTTTTTAACTTGTCATTGTAATCTTAACAGGCCCAAACAAATGAAATATTGTAGTGTTGTGTTCCATTTTGAAACAATAAGCTGTACCGTTATGCTACAAGAATTTGTTAACTATATCAAATAATTGTTGTAAATTGCAGTATACCATATATATACGCCGTTTGGCCCAATAATTGAATTACTTCGTTAGAAAGTTGACTAACTAAATTGAACTTAAAGTAGTGTACCAGAACCTCAAAACTTATTTATTATGAAGACAATTATTCAGCTTCTGGAAGAGAGTTCAGCAAAGTATGCGGATAATCCTTATCTTTTTGAAAAGAAAGCTGACAGGTATGAGGCCATAACATATAAGGAGACTAAAGAAGAGGCCTATAGAATTGCTGCAGGATTGATTTCACTTGGAATAGCGAAAGGCGACAGGGTTGCATTAATCTCCGAATCGCGAACCGACTGGGTGACCAGCGAGTTGGGAATATTGCATGCCGGGGCAGTAAGTGTTCCTCTTTCCATCATGCTAAAAGAAGGTATCGATCTTAAATTCAGGCTTGACCATTCAGAAACGAAGTGGGTGATCGTCTCCGGTAATCATCTTGCAAAAATCAATTCCGTTAAGAAAGAGCTCAAGCGCCTTGAGAAGGTAATTATTCTTGATCCGAAGGATAGCTATGAGAAAGACGAAATCTTTATGGGCGACCTGAAGAAATTGGGTGAAGAATATCTCAAGAGTAATTATGCCGGATTTAATGAGGTTATTAATTCGGTGGATCAGGATGATTATGCCAGCATCTGCTATACTTCAGGAACAACCGCTGATCCAAAGGGGATCATACTATCGCATAGAAACTTCACAGCTAATATAGAACAGGCTCTTACGCTTATGGAAGTGCCCGAATGGTGGACAACGCTTCTGATACTGCCCTGGGATCATTCATTTGCACATACAGTTGGAATTTATATAATGATGGCAGCAGGGGCCAGCCTGGCTGCTGTTCAATCGGGCAAATCTTATCTCGACAGTCTAAAGAACATTCCCGGCAATATAAGGGAGACAAGACCAGTATTTATTCTCAGTGCCCCCAGTCTTGCAAAAAGCCTTCGTAAAGGAATTGAAAAGGGGATCAGGGATAAAGGCAAAATGGCTGAAAGCCTTTTTAAACATGCATTGAAAATTGCTTACAGTTACAATGGCATAGGGTGGGACAGTGGAAAGGGACAAAAAATATTACTAAAGCCAATATATAAGTTTTACGATCTGATCCTGTTTAAGAAAATCAGGGCAAGCTTTGGAGGAAGGCTTAAGTTTTTCTTTGGTGGGGCGGCTCTGCTCGATATAGAACTCCAGAGATTTTTTTATGCAATAGGAATACCAATGTTCCAGGGATACGGATTATCAGAGGCATCGCCTGTGATCTCAGGAAACTCCGAAAAAAGGCATAAGCTGGGAACATCTGGAGTGGTGGTCAGAATCCTTGAACTGAAAATATGTGATGAAGATGGCAGAGAGTTGCCTATTGGAGAAAAGGGTGAAATAGTTGTTCGCGGAGAAAATGTGATGGTAGGATACTATAAAAATGAAAAATCAACCCGTGAGACAATCCGGAATGGATGGTTGCATACAGGTGATATGGGATCCATAGACAGTGATGGCTTCCTGTATGTACTGGGAAGGTTTAAAAGTCTGCTTATTTCAGATGACGGGGAAAAATACAGTCCTGAAGGAATTGAAGAAACAATTACAGACAGGTCACCATACATCGATCAGATGATGCTTTATAATAACCAGAGAAAATACACCTCGGCAGTTATAGTACCAAACAGGGAAGCTTTGGTTAGATGGGCAAAAAGTCATAACATAAATCTGAATGATTCGAAAGGTCAGGAGTCCGTACTTATCGAAATTGAGTCAGTAGTCAGCCAGTATAAAGAAGGTGGTTCAAATGATAACCTGTTCCCTTCCAGGTGGCTTCCTTCTTCTGTCGCAATTATTGATGAACCGTTTACCCTCGACAATGCACTTCTGAACAGCACTGGCAAGATGGTAAGAGCAAAAATAGCGGATCTTTATCGCGAGAGACTAGATTATCTGTACACTCCTGAAGGGAAAAACATAATTAATCCGGAAAATTTAAAAGCTGTAAAGAAGATATTGAAAATAGATTAACAAGAAATGAAAAGGTTTTCGGGTTGCTCTCTAGTTATTTATCATTTTAAGGACTTTTCTTAATTATAAACTATGAAAGAATATTCGCAATTTCAGAGGATTATTTCTGTATTGGTGATTTTCACTTTGTTTATACATCTTTCAGGTTGCATCAGTTCAAAGATTATTTCAAGTTCTGAACTTCCGGTTTCCGGAAACTATTCTTATATAATCCATGGCCAAAATTCACAGTATCTGATTGAGAAAACCGGAATCTCAGATCGTATCTTATCAGGTAAAATAAATATAGACGAAAATTCTTACCTGGGAGGTAAAATCCATATTTATCTGTTATCAGATTCAATTATGAAAATCAGTACTGAACAGATTCTTAGGATCCCTCTTGATGATATTGCAAAAGTTGAATTGGCTTCTAATACACTTTACAGGGTAAATAAATCAAAGTACAAGAATCGTGTATACTCCCGCCAGGCTGGAGACCCTTATAGCCCAACTGATGCAGGAATACATTCATTTCTAATCCCGGGATTTGGTCAGATGACATCTGGCGAAGTGGGGAGAGGTATTGCTTTTCTCGGTAGTTACATAGCTTGTGCTGGAATAATTGCCATCGGGTATGAAAGTGCAGGAAATTATGGATTCCATGGATTTAGTAAAGGGGGAACTGCTGCAGTGTTATTTGGCGTTTGGGGGATGCTCACAACTCATCTTTGTTCTATTGTTGATGCTGTGCACGTAGCTAAAGTTAATAATTTAGCTTTTAGAGACAGGGCCAAAACATTATCTGATTTTAAAATTCAGCCATTTATCTTCCCAATGAATAATATAAATATCGAAAACAAAGTTTCAGTTGGGATGACAATTAAAGTTACTTTTTGAGAATAAATATTTTACTGGGGCATGTCTTGAATGTTCTTATATTACCTCTCGCCATCGTGTTCGGATTGTTCTCTTTATATTGTATTCTGTTCACCTGAATTAATTCCTGGAAGAGCATACATATATTTAAATAGATTGACTTTGGTTTAGTAACGGCATAACTTTGTTTAAGCAGTTGTAAATAGAATATGCTGAATATTATTCTATACCTGATTTTCAACCTTTCATCTTGAAATGTGTTATGAGTAGCATGTAGATGGATAGTATAGTTGAGAGTTTATAATATTTGATTCACTTAATTACATAAAATTAGAATTATGAAAAAAATGATTTTTTTTATGGCAGGATTATTTCTGTCTTTACTGGGTC
>Ga0302206_1000119_pt1 | contig 34892 bp, 27 predicted proteins | sample II_Fen_E2_1_FD_194581 | JGI IMG/M metagenome (GOLD analysis project Ga0302206, IMG submission 194581) | Peat permafrost microbial communities from Stordalen Mire near Abisko, Sweden - II_Fen_E2_1 | ecosystem: Environmental > Terrestrial > Soil > Wetlands > Permafrost | place: Sweden: Abisko...
TACCACAAAGAACCATTGATCTTATAGAAAAGCATAAAATTGCACTTTTTGGAGCAATTACATCGAAACCCATTGATGAAGCTAAAGCGGAACTCTCTCCTGATCTTCAGGGGAAAGGATTTACTTACTCAAGTCCGATTGTTGGTTTAAGGCAACTTTTCAATCTTGATATATGCGTACGACCATGCAAGTCTTATAAAGGCAATCCTCTGAATTTCGTCAGAAGAGGTAAAGGCAATACTATTGATGAGCCATTGGTTGATGTTGTAATATTCAGGCAGAATACGGAATGTCTGTACTCAGGAGTTGAATGGACGAACCCACCCGACCAGGTTTATCAGGCATTCATGACACATCCCAAGTTTGCGGAGAACTTTGGGAAAGTTCCAGTCGATGAACTTTCAATTTCTACAAGAATATTTACAAGGAAAGCGACAACCCGAATCCTTATGGCCGCTTTTGAATATGCAAAAAAATATGAATATAAATCAGTTACCGTCTGTGAAAAACCAAACGTAATAAGAGAAACATCCGGGTTAATGTGGAAACTGGCAAAAGATATCCAGAAAAACTCTTTTCCTGATATAAAACTTCTTAATACAAATATCGACGCACAGATGATGTGGCTTACCAAGAACCCTGAGGAATATGGTGTTATTGTTGCAGGTAATATGTTCGGAGATATTGCTTCTGATGCTTTTGCGGGCCTTATAGGTGGTTTAGGATTTGCTTGCAGCGCCCAGTTCTCTTCCGACGGAATTGCTGTCTTCGAACCAACCCACGGATCAGCTCCGAAATATGCAGATTATAAAATCTCAATTGTGAACCCTATCGCAATGATTGAGTCAGCCTGTATGATGCTTGATTATATTGAAGAAAAGAAAACAGCTGCTAAAATTCGAAAAGCTGTTGCTGATGTTATAGCAGAAGGGAAAGTCAGAACTTACGATATGATGAAGATGGCTGGCAGACCCGATGTAATCCAGAATGGTGCCGCTTCGACTTCCATGATGACAGATGCCATAATTGCCAGATTAAAATAATTTATACAATTTCTTATGACAGAAGAGGTTAAAAAACTTTGGCCTGAACTCGATTGGATAAAAGATGTTTCTCTCAGGGAATGCACTGCTAAAACCTGGGAGATAGCTCTCAAAAGAAGTGTCCTCACTATAATTGACCTTGAGCGGATTCCTTTTACACTCCTGTGCGGGCCCGACCTGAAGGTAAGTTTTATGGCTCATAAAAGATGTGTGGTACATATTGCAAAGGCAAGCGGCGAGAAGATGAACGAGTTTTTTGCTTCCGACCTTCCTGTTAATATGGATGTGCTGATATCCGGAGCAATCCTTGCTGACGTAGGCAAATTACTTGAATATGAGCTTGATATTGAAAAGAAGGCAGTGCAGGGGAAGTATGGTCAGTATCTCCGTCACCCTTTTTCCGGAGTTGCGCTTGCAGAAGAGTGTGGCCTCCCTCCTGAAGTTTGCCATATTATTGCAGCTCATGCACATGAGGGCGATCTGGTGAAAAGAACAACAGAGGCATATATCGTTCATCATGCCGATTTCATGACATTCCTTCCCTTTAAGAGCCGGTTGATAGTCTAATAAAATCTGTGTTTTTCAGGAAGTAACACGGAGTTAAAAACCTATATCCGTTGAACCTTTAAGCCGTTGTTGCGTTGTGCCATACCCCTTGCACCATCTTCTTCCTATCCCAGCTTCATTTTCTCTACCTCTTCGATATTCCTTTCATTTGTAACTGCCTTGGCATCGGGAGTATATAAATAGTCAATAAGATCCTGATATTTATCCATTACTTTGCCTCTTACAATCTTCATTGTAGAGTTCATGAGTCCATTGTCTTCAGTAAAGCTTTCTTCCAGAATTCCGATTGCAACCGGCAGCCATCTTTGAGGAAACATGCTTCCGAATTTCCCGTTTGTACGATATTCATTTACCTCACTTTCGAGGAGTGTAATAACAGCTCTTTTTCCTTCATCCGAGTCGGCGGTAAGATTTTTTTCTTCGAGGTACAATTTAAGAGAATGCTGATTAGGCACAATCAGGGCGACTGTATACGGCTTCTGATTATTGTATAGCATACACTGATCAATATATTTTGATTGCTCCGAGACAGCTTCTTCAATCCCTTCAGGGCTGAATTTTTCGCCATCATCGGCAATAAGCAGGCTTTTAAACCGTCCAAGAACATAAAGGAATCCATCTTCCGACATGTATCCCATATCACCTGTATAAAGCCAACCGTCTTTTATTGTTTCTTTTGTAGCAGCTTCATTTTTCCAATAGCCATACATCACATTACCACCTCTGATGACTATTTCCCCTTTCTGACCCGGCGGGACTTCATTTCCTTCATCATCGCAAATTTTAAGGTCCATGTTATTGACAAGTGCACCTGATGATCCAAGTTTATGCCGGCTTGTGGAATTTGCTGAAATGATAGGGGAGGCTTCACTTAGCCCATATCCCTGATACATTGGAATTCCCAGCGCATAAAAGAATCTCTGAAGCTCAATTTCAAGCAAGGCTCCTCCACCTACAAAATAGTCGAGTTCACCACCATAAGCCTCACGGATTTTACTAAAGAGGAGTCTGTCATAAAACCTGAGCAAAGGTCTTTTGAGTCTTTGCAATCCGGTTCCTTTGTTCCAGCCCTCCTTGTTGTATGAATAGGATATTTTCAGGGCATGGTTAAAAAGCATCTCAATAGCGCTGCCTTTTTCCTTTATTCCTTTTTCAATATTCTTTCTGAAATTCTTTGCAATTGCAGGAACGCTCATAAGCAGGTTAGGTTTAATCTCTTTCATACAACTGGGAAGGTTTCTTAAAGTCTCCATAGGAGTTTTTCCTGTTTTTACTGAAGCTATGCTTGCACCCATTCCCATAAATGCAAAGATTCCTCCGGTATGTCCGAAAGAATGGTCCCATGGAAGAATCAGGAGGGTTTTATAGAAGGAGGGGATATCTATCAGACTATAGGCCTGGTAAACATTTGTTACATAATTCCCGTGAGTAAGAATAATTCCTTTTGGATCTGCAGTTGTACCGGATGTATAGCAAATATTTGCAAAACTGTCAGGGGTGAGGCTCTTATATAATTCCTCGAATTTTGTTAAATTTCCGTCCACTTCCAGCCATTCTCTTCCGAATTTTCTGACTTCATTAAAATGGACCTCATTATTTGAATACTCTTCCTGTGTATCGAAATGTATAATTTTTTCTATTGCCGGGCAGTCGGCTAACACTTCTTTGAGTTTCTGAGCCTGGATAGAAGAGACCAGTATCATGCGCGACCCTGAATGATTTATTCTGAATTTTATTTCATCCGGATTGAGTTTTACTGACAACGGAACATTTACCGCGCCGGTGTAAAGGATCCCCATTTCACCAATAACCCAGCTGTTACGACCTTCAGAAATAAGACTAAGACGGTCATCTTTTTTAATTCCGAGTTTTATCAGGCCGGCTGCAAATTCATAAACCTGTTTTCTTGTCTCGCCATAGGTCGTACCTTCATATTTATCATTAGGTTTCTCCCACAGATAGACATTGTTACTGTACTTTTCAACACTTTCTTCGAAGAACTGTATTAATGATTTCATCATCCAGGTTTTTAAGATTACCCAATTTTTAACGCCGAATATACAAAATCCGCAGTACTTTGACATAATGCTGATATAAATATATCTTTTGGTTTGGCTTTCAATAATTTGTATCTTTGATTAGCATCTTTTAAGAATATTTTAATATGAAGCTTAATATTGTAATTAAATTTCTTATTATGAGACGTTTATCCATTATTGTATTATTGGGACTTCTGATAATCCTCCCATCGTGTAAATATTTTAAAGGAGGGCTTTTTGGTAAGAAAGCCAGAACTATGGCTATAATGAAAGCCAGGGAGGACAGTGTCCGTGTTGCTAATTCACTCCAGAAAGTGAAGGAACAATTATTAAGAGTTGAGCAGATTAAAATTGATTCTCTGAGAAGAGTAGATGAGGCGAGATTAGCCATGGAATCCAAATTTAAGTATAATATTATTGTTGGCAGCTTCATTACACCTGAATATGCAAAAGGTCTTTCAGAGGAATACAGGAAACAGGGTTATGATCCGAAAATATTAAAAATGGAAGGAAGCCGATTTGAACTGGTTTCAATTGAAGCTTATGACAGTTTCAGAAAAGCAGTTTCGCGTCTGGAGCGGTTTCAGGATACTGTTCAACTTGAATCGTGGCTGTATATTAAAAAGTAATTTAACTCCCATCGGGAGAATATATTTATTGGGAGAAATATATTCTAGTTTCTGAAAATTGTCTCTTCCCTGTCGGGGCCAACAGAAATCATTGTAACCGGTATGCCAGTCTGTTTCTCAATAAATGTTATATACTTTTTGAGGGCAGCGGGTAATTCATTAAATGTCCTTATGCTGGTTATCTGCTCTTCCCAGCCTTCAAGTTCAGTATAAACTGGTTCAATGACTGAGTCGTTGCTGAATGGAATCTCATAGCATATTTTGCCATTAATTTTATAACCAGTGCAAACCTTTATGGATTTAAATCCCGACATAACATCTGCTTTGGTCATAAAAAGGCTGGTAACACCGTTAATCATTATTGAGTATTTCATAGCAGGCAGATCAAGCCATCCGCAACGTCTGGGTCTTCCAGTTGTTGACCCGAATTCATGCCCCAGATTTCTAAGATTTGCGCCTGTATCGTCAAGTAATTCAGTAGGGAAGGGGCCGCATCCGACTCTGGTACAATAAGCTTTGAAAATTCCAAAGATATCGCCTATACGTTTTGGTGAAATGCCTAAACCTGTACAGGCACCTGCACTTACAGTGTTTGATGAAGTGACAAAAGGATACGATCCGAAATCGATGTCAAGCATAGTTCCCTGGGCTCCTTCGGCAAGAACTTTTTTCCCTTTTCCAGCAAGATCATTGACAAGATATTCAGTGTTGCATATTGTGAATTTTTTCAACATTTCAACTCCCTCAAACCAGCTTCTTTCATACTCCTTAAGATCGAATCTGAAGTCGTAGTTTTTAAGAATTATCAGATGGTTCTTTAAATGCTCATCATATTTCAGTTTGAAATCTTCCCTCGATATATCACCGACTCTGAGTCCGTTACGACTTGTTTTATCAGTATATGCAGGACCAATTCCTTTAAGTGTAGATCCGATTTTGGAATTGCCCTTACTCAATTCGTAAGCAGCATCCAATATTCTGTGACTGGGCAATATGAGATTTGCCTTATTTGAGATTATGAGTCGTTTTGTGAGTTCGCTCACGGGTGATCCTAATTCTTCAATCTCTTTTTTAAAAACAGCAGGATCGATTACTACTCCATTTCCTATAATATTTAATTTTTCAGCATGAAATATACCTGATGGTATAAGATGAAGAACATGTTTAACATTATTAAACTCGAGAGAATGTCCGGCATTTGGGCCACCCTGAAAACGGGCAATAACATCATAGCCCGGACTTAGAGCATCAACAATTTTACCTTTTCCTTCGTCACCCCACTGCAGTCCTAACAGTATGTCAATGTTCATATTATGTAAAATATTTGATATATTTAAAAGCTTTACAAGGTACGAATAATTTAAACCAAACGACCATTCTGAAACAGATTGTTGATAAATGATTGAGGCGCTGGATTTGAGTTTATTACTTTGGTCTCATATAAAATTAATATACCGCTGAGCATTAGTATATTTTCCCTGAAATTGAATAAATTTGATTAAGATTAAACAGATCAGGAATGACTAATTTTATACTTCCATTGTTAATTTAATACATAAGGATATGAATGGGAAATCAAAGTTTTCTATCGTTTCAATTATCGTTTTGTTAGCACTAATTCAAACAACGGGAGCTCAGGATGATATTCTGTTTAGAAAGCATCTGGTAAATTCTGGTATTAATGGTTTTTTCTATGGTTTTGCTATTGATATAATTGCAGATGCAAATAGTGGTGCTGCAGCCGGAATACCACTTGTTGCTGCCGGAGCATCAGTATTATTTCCGTTAATGACAAATTCAACTAAAACCATTACCCCAAATTCATTAGTTCTTTCTACACATGGTAAAGCAATTGGCTGGCTACATGGGTTTGCCCTGTCAACCCTTATCGGTGGCGAAAATGCCTGGAATAACAATAACTACAAACTCACCGTTGGCTTAGGAGCAATTTCGAGCATCAGTCTTGGAATTTTAGGAAACTCACTTGGAAAGAAAGCCAACTGGACAGAAGGGCAAGTAGCTCTCTACCGTCACTATGGCTGGTTCATGCCAGCTTCAGGAATTTTAATTATGGCTGCAATCACTGATGAATCGCGTCTTTGGGGTGCTTCTGATTTGATCTTTGGTGCAGGCAGTTATTTTCTTGCCAATAAAATATACATGAATTATCAATATTCCAGGGGGGACGTAAGATCATTGCAGGTCCTTTCAGTATTAAATGGTGGCCTCGGTTTAGGTGTGCTGACTGACTTAAGTAGCAGAAAGGAATTCTCCCGTAACGATCTAATATTCCCGGCTTTAGGAATTCTTTCGGGTACATTTATTGGTCAGGCCTGGTTAAAAAATGCCAATCTGACACCAAGACAGGGTATCCAGACAGCATATGCTGCAACAGGCGGAGCTGTGCTTGGATTTGGTATTGCATTAATAACTCAATCTGACAATGCAACACCTTATTATGTAATACCATATATTACAGGTTTGGGAGCTTACGCGGTTGCCCTGGAAAGTATGAAGAAAAAAAACAGGGAGGTCGTATATTCAAATGATAAAAAGAAAAATAACTGGGATTTTGCATTTATGCCTCAGAACCTGTTTTTGAATTCTAAACTGCAGAATAAGGGCTATTATATTAATGGAAATTATTTTGGTATGCAGCCTCTATTTTCAGCCTCACTAAAATTTTGATCCGTTGCACTATAAATAGTACCAGATTTTTTCTATTTATTCTATTCTTTATCAGTTCCCTTATAATTGCCATAAATATATAAAGAATGGTAAAGAGGAGCGAAGTTATGCAGTTGACTGGCAGTGTTAATTATTTCATGAATTCTGGGATCGCAGAACTCTATTACTTTACCTGTTTCAATATCGATCAGATGATCGTGCTGGCTGCACTGGTATGCTCTTTCGAACTGGGCAATATTCTTTCCAAACTGATGTTTAATAACGAGATTACAATCCAGGAGCAATTCAATAGTATTATAAAGAGTGGCTCTGCTCACCCGGTAATTTTTATTCTTCATAAAAATATAGAGCGACTCTATATCGAAATGTCCCAATCTCGAATATATCTCATCAAGAATTGCATATCTCTCCGGTGTTTTCCGATGCCCTTTCTTTTCGAGATATTCAGTGAAGATCTTCTTTACTGTTAACTTGGTATCATCACTAATCATATCTGGTCTAATTTAAAATAATAACAAAAGTATGCAATTTTTCCCTGATTTCGGGCATTCAGTCTACATAATATTTAATTGACAAAATCTTCGACTCTTCTGACATTTTCAATACCATTGATATTGGAAATTTTAAGAATCAGATTGTTCAGGTCTTTTGTATGATGAACATATAAATCAATTGTCCCTTCAAAAATACCGTTATTGACAGAGATATTGATTCTGGTCATATTTACCTTAAGCTCAGCCGATATTATATTTGTGATATCGTTTACAAGACCTATTCTGTCTATGCCTGTCATGCTTATTCTGGCAATAAACGAAACCAGTTTATGGATGGCCCATTTGACGGCAATGATCCTGTTTCCTTCGTTAGACATTATTCTTATTGCAACCGGGCACTTAGGTTTATGAATAATAATAGTACCTTCAGGTGAATGGTAACCTGTAACTTCATCGCCCGGAATCGGATTGCAGCATTTTGCAATTTCATATGATTGTTCCGCATTTTCAACATTTTCCCTGAGAAGGAATGGAACGTTTTTATCGATGTTTCCATGGGAGACTTCAGTGTCTTTCTTCTCTTTCTTTGATCCGATAAGTTTAAGTTCCCAATATTTAATCACATTTTTGGTCGGGTTCTTTTTAAGAGCTTTTTTAAGATTATCGAGGTTTATTCTGCCAACGCCAATTCCCGAATACAGATCTTCTTTATTAAGGGCATCATAGGAAAGAATAAGTGATTTGAGCGTATCACTGTTTAAAGAGGATCCAATTTCCTTTAGCCTGGTTTCAAGAATTTCCATACCCTTCTGAATGCTATCTTTCGAATCGATCTTAAGAGCGCTTTTAATAGCCTCCTTTGCCTTTGAGGTTCTCACAAAGGATAACCATTCCAGATCGGGTTTCGCAATATCGGAGGTTATTATTTCCACCTGATCCCCGCTCATAAGTATTGAGTTTATAGGATTAAGTTTATAATTAATTTTTGCGCCGATAGCTTTATTCCCTATCTCGGTATGTATTTCATAGGCAAAGTCGAGTGCAGATGCTCCTTTCGGAAGACTCACAAGAAATCCTTTCGGAGTAAAAACCATGATTTCTGACGAGAACAGATTCATTTTAAATTCGTCAAGAAACTCGATTGGGTCTTCATGCGGATTTTCAAGCATAATTCGGATCTTTTTAATCCACTTGTCGAGTTCACTCTCCTGTGCTTCATCTCCTTTATATTTCCAGTGTGCGGCATAACCCCTTTCTGCTATTTCGTCCATTCGTTTGCTTCTAATCTGTACCTCAACCCACTGACCATCAGGTCCCATAACAGTTACGTGCAACGCTTCATAACCATTTGGTTTAGGACGGCTTACCCAATCGCGAAGCCTGTCAGGTTTAGGAAGATAGGAATCAGTGATAATTGAATAAATGTTCCAGCACTGGGTTTTTTCCGGTATTCCTGAAACCGGTTCAAATACAATCCTGATCGCAAGAACATCGTAAATTTCTTCAAAAGGAACATTTTTTGCTTGCATTTTCTTCCATATCGAGAAAATGGATTTTGGTCTGCCGCTGATGTCAAATTGCAAGCCGGCTTCACTGAGCTTTTTAATTATTGGAAACGAGAATTTGTTTATAAGAGAAAGGTTCTTTTTTTCGCTGTGTTTCAACTTCGAGGAAATTTCCTCATAGATTTGCGGTTGCCGGAATTTAAAGCTCAGATCTTCCAATTCACTTTTAATAGCATATAATCCAAGCCTTTGAGCCAGAGGCGCATAAAGAAAAATAGTCTCGCCCGCTACCTTCATTTTTTTGTGTTCAGGCATTGATTCGAGTGTCCTCATATTATGCAACCTGTCTGCAATTTTTATGAGAATAACCCGGAGATCATCAGATAAAGTCAGCAACATTTTCCTGAAGTTCTCAGCCTGTAGTGATGAAGAGTTTTCTTTGTTGTATGTGCCTGATATCTTTGTCAGTCCATCAATCAGAGACGCTATTTTAGGATCGAAATCCCTTTCAACATCTTCAAGAGAATATTCAGTATCTTCCACAACATCGTGAAGAAGAGCTACAGCAATTGACTTGGCACCAAGTCCAATTTCTCGATTTACTATTTTTGCAACTGATATCGGGTGAATAATATAAGGCTCACCCGATTTACGACGCATGTTCCAGTGAGCTTCGTTTGCAATTTTGAATGCTTTTTCAATAAGCTCCCTGTCGCCGGGTTTGTTGCACCTGAGAAGGTTATTTATCAGACTGTCATATTCAGTCTGAATACGATTTCGGTCTTCTTCATCAAAAATATCTTTATTCCCCATAAAATATCTGCACAGAAAATTCTTATCAGGTTACAAATATAACTTTTCCGGCCTAAAGTTGGTGCGTGTGAACAGGGTTAAGTGATCAAATTAACAATGATAATAGAGTGAAGGGGATTTTTACTTCCTTATTATTGTGACTGTCCCTGTTCTTGAAATTCTCTTTCCCGACGGGGTAGTTAATTTTAAAAACCATAAATAGACTCCCTGAGGCTGTGGACTTCCATTTAGCGATCCATCCCACTCTGAATAATAATCGCGTGTTTCAAATATAATATTTCCCTTCCTGTCACTTATAATGAGCTGGTACTCCTGAGGTGTAAATGAAAGGACAGGTCTGAAATGATCATTGTGCAGATCATTATTGGGAGTGAAAACATTAGGAACTGTTATGATTTCTGCAGGGGAGTTACATGTTTCTGATGAAATGCTCTCGCCAGAAATTCCATAAGGATTTGAGGTCTCAGACGCACTGATGTAAAAACAAACTTTGTTTCCGGAGACATCATACATGATCTGCTGATAAGCCTGAACAAATACTGTGTCGGCAGCAGGAATAACCGCTTTTTCCACAAATCCTTTTCCTGTGTTTATAAATAATATATATGATGATATTTTACCTAACCAGTTTTTATATGGATTCCAGGAAAGAATTATATTATTTCCCGACATCTCTGATGAAAGCACCATATTTGAAGCGAGATTAGATTCCATTACGGAAAGGTTGCAGCTATTGATTGCTGAAAGTATATAAAAGTTAATATTACTGGTTACAGCCTGATTGTCAGTATAAAATACCGATCCATTAATTGAAACAGGTTTTGATATTTCCTGAAATGTACCAGTAGCCCCGATTCTTCTCGCCAGGCTGAACTGCTTAATCTCCGATAAGGGATCAATTGTAAATGAGAGAGACACTTTACCCTGCTGATTTATGGTTGCCTGGTCGGCGTTGATCCATGCTGGCGGGCGTTGCATCTTTGTTGAAAAGCAGGTTTTATTGGATGTGGAAAAATCTCCTCCTTCCAGATTTGCACGAACCACAAAGCAATATTGTGCACCAATAGTAAAATCACTTAGAGTAAAAGTGCTTTCTTCCGCGCTCACTTTTCCTGCTTCTGAATAATTGCTGCCATTAACAGACAGTAAGACTGTATAGCCAGTGACTTTCTCCGGAAAGGAAGGATAGATATTCCATGATACAAGAATCTTCTTCATACAGGTATCGATCGAAGCCGTTTCGAAAATTGAATTAATTACATTTGAAAAAATGCTAGTGCATCTTGGCAGTCTCATTGCTGCCACCACATACGATACACTGAAATATTTTGTGGCTGTACTTGAAAGCGTGTAGGTTGTTGCAGCAGGATCCCAAACTGTATCAATTGGTATTCCGTCTCCGTTTTTATATGAATAGAGAATATATGCGGCGATTCCTGGTGATGAACTTGAGGTCCAGGTAAACCTGGTATTGCCTGTTTCTGACTCAACTGAAACAGATTTAAGAACAGGTGGCAATGGAGGGTCCGTTACACAATCGACCTGACCAAATCCAATACCAGGTAAAATACTGAACGCAAAAATTATAATATGCAAATACCGGTTTTTCATTCAGAGCCGACCGTAATTTCATATAGGTCATCAATCTTGTAATATGTTCTGGCAAGTTCAATTATTTCATCAGGAGTAATTGTTTTTATTTTTTCAGCTAACCTGTGGTAATAACTATTGTCCAGACCGAATTCCCAGGCTGACCTGAAACTTTCAGCGAGTGCAAATGGTCCGTCGAACATTCTTAACATTTCCCCTGACATATAGTTCCGCACAACTGCCATTTCTTCTTTCTTCACAGGTACATTCTGCAGAACCTTAATCTCTTTGAGAATCTCGTCGATTGTTTTCTGGCAATTTTTATTACTAACCTCTGTAGAAATAACTTTGTAACCTGAAAGATCAAGGGAAGATATAGAAGAGCTTATCCCATATGTGTAACCTTTTTCTTCACGGATATTTTTCATTAACCGTGAACCGAAGTAACCACCGAGAATAGAATCAAGAACCTTTAAACCCGGATAATCGGAATGTCGTTTATTAATGGTTGTTGATCCAATTCTCACAGAAGTCTGCACTGTGCCTGGTTTATTAATATGCACTTTTTTTATTTTCTCGCCTCTCATGAGATTGCTATTATCTTCTTTATCCGTTCCTCCTGAACCTATATTGGCAAAAATTAAATCGAGAAGTTCAGCAGTTCTGTTGTTTATTTTACCCGATATAATCACTGCCATATTCCTGGTCGTATAATTTCTGCGATGAAAATCTGAAAGAAATGAAGGAGTTAAATTTTCGAAGTCAGATTCAATAACCTGGTGACCATAAGGGTGATTTTTTCCAAAGAGTGATTCAAAAAACTGATCAATTGCCAGAGTCTGAACTTTTTCCCGATTTACAAGGTACCAGCGAAGCCTTTTTTTCATAAGAGAATTTAGTTCAGGTTCTGGAAAAACAGGATGAAACAATATCTCACGGCTAAGTTCCAGAACTTTTTCAATATGTTTATTAAGGAAAAAGAGTACAATTCCGGCAGAATCCTTTTCAGCTGACTGGTTTAAGAAGATTCCATAATAATCGAGCAATCTGTTTAGTTCCTCAGAGCTGTAATTCTTCGATCCTTCGGAGAGCATCATATTGCAGGTTGACGCAAGAAGAGGCAAATCCTCCCTGATAAGGCCCGCTTTGAAAATAAATTCAATACGCATAATATCTTCTGTACCGGCTTCAATCAAATAAACAGGTACCCCGTTACTAAGGCTGAAGAACTTTGCTTCAGGTATTAAAACCTTTTCAACAGGGAAGACCGGTGGTTGTACTCTTTGCAGGTTATTCATTTATCTCTCCTTTCTGGTTGATAAATAATTTACCGTGCTGCTGTTTGAAGAGATAAAATATCTTTCTACTGCTTCAACCACCATCTTGCGACTTACATTTCTGTAAGTTTCAACCTCGGTATTTATTATTCCAGCATTCCCGAGAAGTTCACAGAATGAAAGATTTGCGGCTTTATTAAGAATACTTGTGTTGGAAAAGACAGTAGAAGATTCAAATTTATTCTTTACTTTTTCCATATCCTCTTCTATTCCATTTTCGTTTTTCAGACTATCAATAACTTCTTTTATAGATTCGTGGGCTTGTTGAAGATCAACTCCTTTCATCAATTTCCCCTGAACAATAATAAGTCCCGGGTCAATATCTGCAGTCAGGTAGGCATTTATTTCGCTGAATAATTTTTTCCCCCTGACGAGGTTGGTATGCAATCTGCCCGATTCTCCGCCAGCCAGAAGATCTGTAACAAGATCGAGTGTATAAAAGTCCTGACTGTTCCTCGGGCCAATATGCCAGACTTTATATATAGCAGATGAAGGCACATCTCTTTCAATTGAAAGGATGCTTTCCTCTGTTTGTTCAGGTTCCGAAGGCAGGTTTCTCGATTGTACTGTTCTTTTTTCGATCGGACCGAACCATTTTTGCGAAAGCTTAAAAGCAAGATCATAATCAATGTTGCCAGTCAGCGCGATAATTGCATTATTGGGGGCATAATGTGAAAAGAAAAAACTTTTTACCTGTTCAAGATCAGTATTTTTGATGTGAGCCATATCCATACCGATTGTTGGCCACCTGTAGGGATGTACTTTATATGCCAGGGGCCGGAGTTTTAATATTGCATCGCCATAAGGTTGATTAAGATATCGCTGGTTGAACTCCTCAGTTACAACATTCTTCTGCGTATTGAGATTCTTCATGGAAAAGTCGAGCTCCAACATTCTGTCAGATTCCAGCCAAAAACCTGTTTCAATGTTTTCTGAAGGTACAGTCATGTAATAATTGGTAATATCATTATTAGTGAAAGCATTATTTTCCCCACCAACGAGTTGCAGAGGGGTATCGTAATCCGGTATATTTTTCGAACCGCCGAACATAAGATGTTCAAAAAGATGTGCCAGCCCTGTCATTGAAGGATCCTCATCCCTTGAACCAACATCGTAAAGTATATTCATTGCGATAAGGGGAGTGGATTTATCTTTATGAACAAGGACCTTTAATCCATTTTCAAGCACAAACCTTTCATAGTCTATCATACAAGGTGAATTTCGTTATAAGAAATGGATAAGCACATTTGGGATTAAATCCTGGTGACAAACTTAGTTAAAAATCAGAGAAGGTTTAGTAATGTTTTTATATTTGCATAATTATGCTCAGAAACAGTTTTTTCGGGAAATCTTTTCTGCAAAACCTTTTTAAAATTGATCAGGTTAAATTAGTTTACTTTCTAAGTCTTGTTGTAGGTTTATTAAGTGCTATAGCTGCAGCTATCCTTAAGTATTCAATTCATTATATACATAAAATACTCACCGAAGGCATAACTTCTGGGGGGGGTAGATATCTGTATCTTGCATATCCATTGATTGGTATGTTTCTGACTTTTTTGTTTGTCAAATATGTTGTCAGGGATAATATAGGACATGGTATCAGCAGGATACTATTTTCTATTTCGAGAAAGAAGAGCCATCTGAGGACACATAATACATGGAGTTCATTAATAGCAAGTACTCTTACAATAGGATTTGGCGGTTCGGTTGGCGCTGAAGCACCAATTGTTCTCACTGGATCTTCAATTGGTTCTGCAATTGGAAGATTCTTTAAATTAAATTATAAGAATATTACTCTGCTTATCGGGTGCGGAGCAGCAGGAGCTGTTTCAGGGATTTTTAAAGCTCCGGTTGCCGGTATTGTTTTTACCCTTGAAATACTTATGCTTGATCTTACAATATCATCTATTGTACCGCTTTTGATATCTTCGGTGACAGCAGCCACTGTTGCCTATTTTCTGATGGGAGATAAAGTACTTTTAACCTTTAATGTTGTGGGCGCTTTTAATATTTCAAATATTCCATGGTATTTATTGCTTGGAATTATCTCAGGATTAATCTCTCTATATTTTTCAAAAATGACATTATTCCTTGAAGAGAGTTATAACAAAATTAATAACTCATATTTAAGGCTTATCCTTGGTGGAATTGTTCTTGGCGGATTAATTTATCTGTTTCCTCCTTTTTTTGGTGAAGGCTATGATACTTTAATGTCGCTGCTCCAGGGAAATTCTGATTTAATATTTAAGAATAGTATTTTCAGTCAGTTTTCAGGAAGTTATTTAGTTATCATCCTATTCATGACCGGACTGGTTTTTCTTAAAGTCATTGCAAGCAGTTCAACAAACGGAGCAGGAGGGGTAGGCGGGATATTTGCACCCACTTTATTTATAGGAGGCATTAACGGATATCTTGTAGCAAGTCTGTTAAAAAAATTTACAGAAGTTGACCTGCCTGATAACAGGTTTGTGCTTGTCGGAATGGCAGGTATGATGGCCGGTGTTATGCACGCACCTCTCACTGCAATATTCCTTATTGCAGAGATGACTGGTGGCTATAACCTTCTTATTCCACTTATAATAACATCTACTGCAGCATTCATAACAACAAGAAGTTTTGAAAAGCATTCAATTTATCATATCCAGCTTGCAAAAAGCGGAGATCTGATCACACATGATAAGGATAAAGCAGTATTGACACTGATGAACTGGAAGAAGGAAATTGAAACGGATTTGCTGAAAGTAAAACCCGCTGATACACTCGGTGCACTGGTTAAAGTAATTGCCCGTTCAAAAAGGAATCTTTTTCCTGTAGTCGATGAAAATAACATTCTTGAAGGCGTTGTATATCTCGATGATGTCAGAGAGATAATGTTTCAGCAGGAATTGTACCAGAACACATTTGTCAGGGATCTGATGACCATTCCGCCTACTTACATTGATAAAAAGGAAAACATTGATACCGTAATGGAAGCATTCAGAAAGACTGATGCATGGAACCTCCCTGTTCTCGACAACGGTTACTATGTTGGATTTATCTCCAAATCGAGGATTTATTCAACATACCGTGAATTACTTATTGAATTTTCAGATGAATAAATATATTAAAACTATATATTATGAAAAGAGATACATTGATTTTTGACCTTATTGAAAAGGAGCGCCAGCGCCAGCTAAATGGTATTGAGTTAATTGCCTCCGAGAATTTTGTCAGTCAGCAGGTCCTTGAAGCTATGGGCTCTGTTATGACGAATAAGTATGCTGAAGGATATCCTGGAAACCGTTATTATGGTGGCTGTGAGATTGTTGACCAGACTGAAATTATTGCTATTGAAAGGTTGAAACAACTTTTTAATGCTGAATATGCTAATGTTCAACCTCATTCAGGAGCGCAGGCAAATATGGCTGTATTTATGACCGTACTTAAACCGGGAGATACTTTCATGGGTTTAAATCTTGCTCATGGCGGACATCTGTCGCATGGATCTCCTGTCAATTCATCGGGTCTCTTTTACAAACCTGTTGCATACAGTGTTAAACAAGAAGATGGATTAGTCGATTATGATATGATGGAGAAAATCGCATTGAAAGAGAAGCCGAAGATGATAGTAGGAGGAGCATCGGCTTATTCGAGGGAATGGGATTATGAACGGATGCGAAAAATTGCTGATATGATCGGTGCTATCCTTATGGTTGATATGGCACATCCGGCAGGACTAATAGCAGCCGGACTTCTCACGAATCCGCTGAAATATGCTCATATAGTTACTTCAACCACCCATAAAACACTGCGCGGACCAAGAGGTGGAATAATCCTGATGGGTAAGGATTTTGTCAATCCATGGGGCATTACTACACAAAAAGGTGAAATAAAAATGATGTCTTCATTATTGAATTCAGCTGTTTTCCCCGGAGTACAGGGTGGACCACTCGAACATATAATTGCATCAAAAGCTGTTTCTTTTGGAGAAGCCCTCACACCAGAGTTCAATGAATACCAGGTAAGAGTAAAAAATAATGCAAAGCTCATGGCAAAAGCTTTTATGGATAAAGGTTATAAGGTGATTTCCGATGGTACGGACAATCATCTGATGTTAATAGATCTCAGAAGCAAATTTCCTGACATTTCAGGTAAAAAAGTTGAAAATACTTTAGTTCTCTCACATATAACCGTAAATAAAAACATGGTGCCCTTTGACACCCGTTCCCCTTTCCTGACATCCGGATTAAGAGTAGGTACTCCCGCTGTTACTACAAGGGGATTGAAAGAAGAGCATATGGGGATTATTGTTGACATGATTGATGAGGTTATTTCTAATATTGAAAATGAAGCTGTTATAGCAAAGGTAGGAGAGAAGGTGGTAAATATGATGAAATCATTTCCTCTTTTTTCAATGTGATAATAATAAAAGTGCAGGTATTAATTAAATCTTCCCTGATATAGAATATTATAGTAACTTTGTACATACCTATTATCTATTTTTCATCGATGAATAACCAGAAACTTATTTTTATAGTTGACGACGATCCTTTTATAAACATGTTGGTTGTTAAACGATTTACTTCTGAGGGTTACAGGATGGAAGCTTTCAGTTATGGTGAGGATTGCCTCAATTCATTAAATAAAAATCCGGATCTGATCATACTCGACTACTATTTTGTCAATAATGACCATAAAGTGATGAATGGAATGGAGGTCTTCGATAAGATCAAAGAGATACAGCCAGAAACACCTGTAATTATGTTATCGGGCCAGGAAAAAGGTGAAATAGTTCTTGAGCTTGCCCGTAAAGGGATTGATGATTATATCATAAAAGATAATAATCTCATTGATAATCTCAACGTTGCTATCGGCGAATTATTTGCCAGGCAAAAGAATTGAAATGAATTGCAGGGAGTAGTCGCAACTACTCCCTGCGAATACAAAATCCTATTTCAGAATAAAATTATAGGTAATTGAACCCTTCTGTATTGCAGGTGCATCCTGCTTTACTTCGAAACTGGCCTTCATGGCCGCTTCTTTTGCCACTTTCAGAAGATCTTCATCAAGTGTAGTTGATCCCTTGATTCCGGGATTGGCATTCACAACTTTACCTGACCTGTCTACACTGACTTCTACTACAACTTTACCCTCTTTCTGGTAATCGTATCTGGGTGACGGCAGGGCCTGAACGCCACGCCCCTGAAGACTATAGGAAATACCTCCCTTGCCTCCCGGGCCTCCTGTACCATTACCCTGTGTTCCAAGTCCGCTTCCGTTACCGCGAACCTTAGAATTTATAGATCCGTTAGGATCACCCTGGTTGCCGGGTCCACCTGCAATACCCTCACTGGTAGAACTTGTTCCCCTGTTTTGAGAATTTGCCAGGGCATTTTTAGTCCGGTTCTTAATATCAGATTCACGCTGTTGTTCTGCTTCAATTCTCTTCTGTTCAGCCTCTTCTTTCCTTTTCACTTCTCGTTCAGCTTCCAGCTCTTCCTTTATCTTTTTGTCAGCTTCAATCTTTTCAAGTCTTTTCTTAACAGCCTCGGGATCAGGTTTTTTGAGGGAAGGCTCTACTTTTTTAACGACAGGAGCCTCTTCGGTATTTTGAGTGAGAAGAGGGTCCTCTTTCGCTTTTACAACTGGTTTTGAAACAGCATGTTTTGGCGTAACTATTTCTTTTATGGGTGGGGCAGTACTCTCTTCCTTAAATGCAGGCGGAGAAGGTTCAATATCACCCAAACCTGTCTCGCCTGTTCCGAAATTAACGAGAATGCCCTCTTCCGATTCAGGAGCCGGAGGGGTAGAAAAGCCTACCAGAATAAGCATTCCAAATAACATTAAATGGATTAATGTAGTCCCCAGCATTCCCTTCCTTCTTCCTGATGCAGAACTTCTAAGCTCGTTATTTAATTTTGGCTGCAATTATTTGTTTATAATAATTTGATATTTAAATAATTAAAATATTTATACTCTTTCCCGTCCTTGCCCCGGATTTTACAGTGCGCAAGTTATGAATAAACGGAACGATAACCTGTTCTATTATGCCCGGTTAATAACAATGATATAAAATTTATTAACCGGGTGTCGGAAAAGATGAATTTATCCCGGGCTATTTGTTTTTAAATTTTGTCTCATCCTCTTTCTTCATATCAGCTTTTACTTTTTTCTTAAAGAGATCAGAGAATTTGTTAAAATCCTGATTGTAGAAAACACCGACACCCTGTGTATAGGGGCTCAGACCTGTATTGTAAACATCGTTAAATCGGTTGAACACTTTGAATCTGAACTTTTCAGTAAGCTTTACTTCAGCATCAAAATCTCCAATCAGCTGATTAGTATTGCTGGTTGTACTACCAGTTCCCCTCATATCAAAATTGCCATTTAGCACTACCTTATTCTTCAGAAGCTGAGTTGAAAGGGCAAGCTCTGCCTCCTGTGGGGTTATTGCATTGGAACCAGGTCTGATATTAAGTCCGATATCAACATCTTTGCTTATTTTCGACAGCATATTGCTGAACTGATTTGAAACCATTTCAAGCGTTGTAGCTGCCATTGCTGAAGTGCCCAGTGTAGCCGTAGAGTTTGAAGCTGGCCCAGTAGATATAAAGCTGCCCAATAATAGCAGCGACATTACCTGCCGGGTTAATTCTTCCTGGGTGGCAATTGCATTCCGGAGATAAGTTTTGGTCTGCTCATCGGCATCCGGAAGATAAATATCGAATCCGACAATTGGATTAAAAAGTTTACCGGAGAGTTTCAGCTGAGGCTCTACCCGTATTCTTTCTTTATATTCTTCACCAAGAATTGTAGCCAGAGATGTTTTTAAGTTCAGATAGCTGGCATTCAGATCAATTGCTGCATCCTTAATATTTCCGTTGAACATTATTTTCCCTCCGCTTTCTACACTAAACGTCTTATTTAAAATATTGCCGAGAGTAAATGTATAGTCACCGTCTTCAATCAGATAGTCTCCATATATTGCAAAATCGCCTTTTTTATTAATACTTACATTAAGTTGAGGGCTTGATCCATGACCCTTCATAACATCGCCAACCTTAGAATCAAAAATAATCTGAATTTCAGCATCGGGAGTAACTTCAAGATACATTTTAAAGTCTATATCCACTTGTTTTGCAGGACCAGTTTCACCAGGGATGGTATCATTTTGTTTTACTTTTTTACCCTTGCTTGAATCTTCAAAGCTGATATAAGAATATTCAGAAACTGACAGGCCTTTACTCATAGGTATGTAAACCTTTGAGTTTTTTCCTGATTTGGCAGAGATATCGAATGAAATTGAATTCTCATCGCTTTTTATTTTTGCAACATCGTTTTTTGAAACATATGCAGTGCCATAAAACATTGGATTGTCCTTTAGTTGGGTATTTAATACCTGGAAACCGCTTGAATTTATTGTAATTATCAGATCAGCAGCAAAATCGTGGAAGTTCGTATGATTTACTGAACCGGAAATAGTCGCAGAATTGCCTTTAATATCAGAAATTCTGACATTATTGAATTTAATACCTTTTTTGTCGAACCTGATTGAGTCATTTAATGAATATTTTGTCTGAAGATAATTAATCTTCATTGAGGCATTATCAACCATTGCTGCACCTGTGAGAAAAAGATTGTCAGTCTTACCAGATAAATTCAGCTTACCCGATACAAATCCGCTTATATCAGATGAGAATGTTTTAAGCAATGGGTTAAGAAACCCAATAGGCAGTTTTGTTGCATCGACTTTAATGTCTATGTTTTTTGATGCAGGATCGTAATAGCCTGATGCATCAAACATTTTAACTGAATTCAGGTTATTACTTGCTATAATATTTACAATTTTTTTTGCATTATCCAGTTCAGAGTTGATAAAAATATTTCCAAACTGACTTCCAAGAACAGAAAAATCTTCAACGACAATATTGCCTGCCAGCAGTAAGCTCTTGTAAACATTAGTTATTAGTATTTTCCCGTTAAGATGACCCTTAAAATTGAGCGGAATCATATTAGGATCATTATTCTTTTTACGGTTTAACCAATAGTTAAGAGGCGCAATATCAATTCCCTTTAACTCGAGATGCAAAGTATCAGAAGGATTTTCCGAAACAGTGCCGTCGATGAGGTAATAACTCTCCTTACCGGTGATATAGAATTTATTAATATTAACTGCGTTTGAATCAATAAGAATTGATGAATTAGTTAATCTCCAGAGGTTATTATCCGAATAAATTCGGGAGGAGTCGATATCAATTTTAAGAATCGCATTGGGTCTCCCGACAGTATTTTTTGTAACATTACCATGGGCAATAATGTTACCCTGGTTAAGGATTTCATCTTTATTGTCCCAGTTTAAAGTGAAAGTGAAATTGTCAGGTTTCGTTCTTAGTCCGATTGAAAAACCTTTAAGTTCAGATTGTCCAAGCAGGTTAACTGACGGGCTGTTGATCCCAAGAGTCATTTCGGACCCTGCAATAGAGGCATTAAAAGAGAAGTCCCTTAAAAGATTGCTTTTTAATGTCAGCAAATTTGTCTTACCGCTGATCCGTATAATGCTGTCAGCATATACGGATCCTTTTATATAGCTTTTATCAGCTATCAGTACTCCTGTTCTGAAAAAATCATTTATTTTATCAGTATTCTTAAAATTTATTTCAAATGTGAATTTGTTTTTTTTGAATTCTTTTTGCTTGCCAGCGACATGAAACTGAGAGGGCATGAGGGATACCAGGGTAGATTTCACAAGATTACTCAGCCCTGCAAAATTGTAGTAACCATTTATATCTGCATCCACGAAATCTGTTCGGAGCCTTAATACAGGAATATTGTTTTCCTTGTAGGTTTTAATTGAGAAGTCACTAATTTCCAGGTTCTTTCCATATTTTCTGAACTTTGAATTCAGAAGCTTTATTTCACCATCGATATTATCAATGCTATTGCCTTTAAAGTTTGATGTTACGAGCATAGTGACTGCTGAAGTAGAGTCAAGTTTATCAAAATTCAACCTGAAAAGATTTGCATCAGCGATGTTAAGTGTAAAATCAAATTCCGGCAACTTATTACTGAAATTAAGGAGTCCGAGAAGGTCAAGTTTTATATTCCTGTCGACAATATTTATACTTCCGTCCCATGTCGTTTCTGTATAAGATCCATTAAGGGCAATATTGCGGTATACATATTTGTTTACTTCAATACTGTCAATTTTGCCTGTAATATTACCAGCAAACTTTTTCAAAGAATTGGCATACCCATCAACATTGACGTGCATGCTGACATTGCCTAAAAGATCAGATTTACCGGTAAGTACACCAAGGCTTATATTACTTCCGTTCAGCATACCTTTTATTCTGTACTTATTGTCTTCCGGCCTGAGAGATATATCCGTCCGGATGTTTCCCTGGCTGGTTCTGATTTCTCCATAAGTCACAAAATCTGTTGTAAATCCGGTAAAGCTTCCGTTAAATGATATGTTTCCCAGTTTTTTAACCGCATCGGGAATAATTAAATATCCATTTCGTGGAAAATGTATCTGTTCAAGATCTTTAGCATTGGTCTTAAGACTGTTAACTCCTATATACATATAAGCATTTTCCAATTTTGGGAGTCCCGAAAAATCAAAGTCACAATCAAGTGAAGTAAAATTTCTGTAGGAAAGTTTAATATTGCGGCCTCTCAGTTCCGAGATAGTGCCAAGAATATTCCCCGATATCCAGACAGATTCATTTATGGTGTCCGCAAATGGCATAAAATATTTAAGGTCCGAAGTATTTATCAGTGATTTATTGAGTTGGAGATCAAGTTTTACCTTCTCGGCAAAATTTTCAAATGCAGATGATGAATCGGCTATCAGACCAAATCGGGGAATATTAAGCATACTGCTGTCGAGGTTGATAAAAGCTGAGTTCAGGTGAATGTTCTGTTTAGCAATAATAACTGAAGTTTTCATCTTTTTTAAAGTAAAACCACCTGCTTCTTTAAATCCCAGATTGTATATATTAAATGATGTTGTATCATTAAGTGTCTTCAAGTCCTCAATAATACCGTTTATCCCCGAGAGATTCAGGTTATTAAAATCTAACCTGGTTTTACTTTTTGGACTATTACGGTTAATAAGGGAAAATCTTGCATTATCTATATCAATCTGATCAATGTTGAATCTGCTTGAGGTATTTTTAACTGAATCAGCAGGATACTTAATAAGATTGAGATACCATGTAAGGTTCATCATCCCTGTGGAGTCAGTAATGAGAGATATAACTGGTTTTATTAAACTTACTTTTCCAAGTCTGAATGATTTGTTTTTAAAATCAATTCTCCTTAAAACGGCAATGATTTCCCTAGAATATAGCAGTGTATCATTATTTTGGTCTTTTATAAGAAGATCATTAATGGATAATTTGTTAAAGAATTTAAACTCAAAGGAACTGACAGAGATTGTCGATTTGATTTCGTTTGAAAAGTGATTAGTTATCCTTTTTACAAGGAAGGTCTGAACCCTGGCTGTCTGCAATAAAAGATAAAGGACAGTGGGAAGCAATATTATGACTCCAAATAAAATAATTAAATACTTTAATGATCTCTTAATATGATTGAGCATACAAATGCAGAAGGTCTTATGATAACAATTTCCCTATTCGTAAAATTAAAGTCAAAGATAATGAAACTCAGGTTAATTGCGAGAATTCCGGTTACAAATTGAGAGGGCAGGGAATTTAATTTATTCTCCTTCTTAAATAGAAGTGTTATCAAAGAAAATATTTTGTAGAAAATGATTAACAATTAGGGTAAAGGTGCAGAGCACCAGAATATTTTTATTTAATAATCTAAATTTATTATATTTACTGCAACAGGATATGAAAAAGCAGAGATTCAGAATTATAAGTTATAATAAAGATGAAACATCTTTTTACGAAACAAGGGTTAAAACCTGGTTTGGATGGGTTTCTTTTACTGTGTTTTATAAGACCGAAATCCTTCATATTCTGTCCGTTCCATCAGTTCAGAAATCTCTGGCTTATGAGCGCATATTTCAATATTGTCAGATAAAAGGATATGATAAGAAAGACATTGAAATAGCAGAGATCAATAAAAGTGAAAACAAGAAATGGATATTTTTTCAAAGAATTTATTCCCATTGAAAGATTATAAATCAGGGCCTCCGGTTTCATTTATATATTACGGTGCTCTGCACCTTTCTGTTCATCTTCCTGATTATTTCTACAAATATTGCGCGGCTCTGCCGCTTTAGATTGATCCTGACAGTATTTATTGTAGTAGCTTTCAGAAAGGCAGTGAGTTAGGTAGAAGAAGGTGCAGAGCACCAGAATATTTGTAGAAAAATGATTAGCGACGGGTCAAAAGGTGCCGAGCACCGGAATATTTTTTTATTAATCTGTTTTTACCAGGATTTTTTTGTGAAATTTGCATCCGGAAACACTATTATTAATGGCAATAACAATCCTGGCAATAGAGTCTTCATGTGATGATACTTCAGTAGCAATCATAAGAGATGGTTATGTGCTTTCCAATCTTATTGCTAACCAGGATATTCACATGTCGTATGGCGGTGTTGTTCCGGAACTCGCATCGAGAGCTCACCAGGCTAATATAGTACCTGTAACGCATCAGGCATTGATTAAAGCCGGTATAATTGCTGAAGATATTGACGCTGTTGCTTTTACCCGTGGTCCAGGACTCCTTGGATCACTGCTTGTAGGTACATCATTTGCAAAAGGATTTGCTCTTGCACGGAATATTCCTTTAATAGAAGTGAATCATCTTCAGGCGCATGTTCTGGCACATTTTATCCTTGAAAAAGATAAAAACAACAGGGTACCATCTTTTCCATTCTTATGCCTTCTTGTTTCAGGTGGACATACGCGTATTATTATTTTGAAAAGCCAGCTTGAGATGGAGGTCATTGGAAATACTATCGATGATGCTGCCGGTGAGGCCTTTGATAAATGCGGTAAAGTAATGGGTTTCCCGTATCCTGCAGGACCACTGATAGATAAGCTTGCAAGTGAAGGAAATATTAATGCTTTCAGGTTTTCAAAACCGCATGTTAAAGGTTTAGACTTCAGCTTTAGCGGATTAAAGACAAGTTTTCTCTATTTCCTTCGCGACAGGTTAAAGGAGGACCCCGGTTTTATTGAACATAACAAAGCCGATTTATGTGCCTCCCTTCAACATACAATAATCAGTATACTTATAAATAAGATGGTAACAGCATCCAATCAGACTGGCATCAAAGAGATAGGGATTGCAGGCGGAGTATCGGCAAACTCCGGCTTAAGAAATGAGATGAAAATGGAAGCTGAAAAGAGGGACTGGAACCTTTTTGTTCCCGAATTCAGGTTTACAACAGATAATGCTGCAATGATAGGCATCACCGGATACTATAAATATCTTAGAAGTGAATTTTCAGGACATGATGTGACTCCTCTGGCAAGGTATTAATTATTATCTCTTTTCTGAATATGAATAAATCTGATTTCAAAATTCTTGTTGTAGGAGCAGGGGCTATCGGAGGGATCACTGCAGCCTTCCTGAAGAAAAATGGGCTTAACGTTGAAATAGTCTGTAAATATGATGATTATGCATCGGTGGTATCTGATACCGGCATTGAAGTATCAGGAGTATGTGGAAAGTTTACCGTTAAAATGTCTGCTTGTGCAACCATTTCTCAGGTAAAGGAAGAAAAAGATATTGTTCTTCTTGCTACCAAGGCAACCGATATGATGGAAATTGCACCAGACATAAATTCTGTTCTTAAGAAGGATGGATTTCTGATATCGTTGCAAAATGGAATATGTGAAGATGAACTTGCCTCTGTTATTGGTAAAAACAGGGTCATTGGTTGTGTTACAGGATGGGGAGCAACAATGGAATCACCGGGGAAACTTGTAATGACTTCAAAAGGTGATTTCATCATTGGATATCCCGACAAGGTGACGGATGATCTCCTTCTGTATATTGGAGAATTGCTCTCGTCTGTAGTTCCTGTAAGGACAACTGATAATATACTGGGACATCTCTATTCAAAACTTATTATTAATTCCTGTATTACCTCTTTAGGTGCTATTTGCGGATTATTTTTAGGCAAGATGTTAATGATCGGTAAAATCCGCAGAATATTTATCGAAATAATACATGAGGCGGTTGAGGTCGCTGAAAAGATGAATATAAAAATTGAAGTTTTTGGTGGCAGACTGGATTTTAAGAAATTTATAAGTGGTAAAGGAGTTATTTCAGATTTTCGTCGTTACTTTCTTTTGATGGGTATTGGCTATAAATATAAAAGACTTAAATCTTCCGCTCTCCAGTCACTTGAGAGAGGAAAACCGACGGAGATTGATTTTTTGAATGGATATATTATCAGGAATGCAGCAGAATATAGTGTGTCAGTACCTGTTAATACTGTTATTGTAAATATGATACATCAGATTGAAAATAAGAAAAGAAATATATCTCTATCCAATTTTGATGAACCTTTTTTTGATAGATTCATTTAATGGGTTGTGATTTTTTCGATAAAATTCGTAATTTCGTGACAAATTATTAGTGATGGAGGAGTTGAGGATTTCGCCAACAAAGAATACCCCTGAGATAATTTTAAATCCTGAGGGGATAATTCGAATTAAAGGCAGGTCAATACACGAGAATGTAACAGATTTTTTTGAACCTGTCGAAGATTGGATCAGCGAGTATATAACAGTTCCCGCAGAAATAACCAGTGTGGATTTGAATCTTGAATATTTTAACAGCGCCAGCGCCAAGGTATTTATACATATTTTGCAAAAGGTTACCTATGTCACTCTGAAGCATAAAAAATTCATTTTCAACTGGTATTATGAAGATGGTGACGAAGACATTCTGGAACGTGGTGAGTACTTTGCTTCTGTCCTCGACGTCAGGTTCAATTTTATTAAACTGAAGTGAGTCCTCTGAAGATCGCACCTGTATTCCTTTTTAATTAATCCGGTTTTTCCTGTTTTTCACTCAGCCAGCGGGTCTGTTACTCTGCCCATGAAAAGTATTGAATTGGTAGTTGTCTCTCTGATAATATACAGGAATGAATGATCAATACTAAGATTAAACGGACTTATTATTGCAGTAGGTTCTATACCAACTATTGTTGCAGCAGCAGCTTCTGTTCCTTCTTCGTTGGTTTCTATAAATGCCTGATGCAGAACAAAACTTATAAGAAGACTGATGTCAGATATATTTGAAAAATCAGCATTATCTGTAAATGCTATGCCCATACCCATATCTGATAAAATACTTTTGAGTTCTTTTTTGTATCCGTATTTGAATTTTGGAAATGCCAGATATGTTTTTCTTATGGCCATCTGATCAATCCATCCTTTAAAACTGTTGTCGTTTATTAATGGAATTATGTTTTTTATTCCATTGTTGCCGGAAGGCAGTATCACATCCATTACAAAATTGCCCTGCCCATAAGGAAATTCAGCCAGAGTAAATCCTTCTCCGCTATAGATCTTAAATTCAGAAGTTTGTTTCATCATCGGAACCTGGGCTGAAACTCCGTCAGATTTATAAAATGCTCCCTGAACTGTATTCCCTTTATCAAACTGAGATTTCCATTTTCCTTTAAAATAGATTGCATTAATTAAAAGCATCACAGTATTTTGATCAAGTTTATCAAGCATATTTTTAATGAGTCCGTTGGTTTTACTTTCTATCCAGCTGTTAACCTGCTTTGGAACCAGTGGATCTGTTGCATCAAATGATTTTGATTCGGCACTATAATACTGCGTGAGAATGTTGATAAATGGTTTTTTAACAACAAAATTTTTCTCTGTCCATACTGAGTTGGCAACCGAGATCAGAACCCGGTTATCGACATTCAGGAGTGCTTTTGTCAGATCTTTATATGAGCTGTTAATTATTTCAGGCGTTAATCCATTCACTCTCAATGCATCAAGCATAGCAGTGCGGGTCGCTCCATTAGCGCCGTTTAGTGTCATCGAAAGAGCCGATGAGATGCTGAGTGGTGACACAATGATATTTTCTGTCTCAGAGGAGTTCTCAATTACTTTTTTGAAGATATCCAGGGCGAATGAGTTTTCCGATGTAATGAGTGAAACCTGGTCTGCTGTAAGGTCTATCGGAACCGGATCAACAGGCGAGGTTACAGCAGGTTCTTTTTTGCAGGATAAAATAATCAATGGGATAGAGGCTAGAAGCAGAATTGCAATTTTGAGATTTAATTTTTTCATAATCAAGGCATTAGTCAGACTAATATAATTGAAATAGAAAAAATCCGATAAACTTAAGTCGGCGAAGCATTTGAAATAAGACAAAAACCATGCCATTTGACTATAATTTCTTTTTTCGCTTTCTGTTGGTTTCCTGGTATGCCCTTAGATAAATAAAAGATACAACAAAAAAGATTATACCAAGGAATAAGAGCATAACAAAAGCAAAAAAAGATGGTTTTTCCATTCCGGGAATCGGGTGTTTCAACCGGAAATTATATCCATAAATTGTATAAATAAGAACCATAATAGATACTGCGAAACTGAAGATGATTGATGTCCCGTCAAAGATCCTGGTAGTCTTGTAAAACTTTGTATTCTTGAAGGTTTCATAGGATGATCGTGCATATACAGTAGCCCGTTTTCGTGATCTGTCCTGCCTGTATTTTCTCCAGTCTTCCATTGCCTTCTCGTATGCCTGATCATCCGATTGAATCTTTTCGTGGTTTGCGATTAAGAATTCGTAGGCTTCGGTTATAATTATAAAGTGATCCTTGGCGTCGGGCGCAGGATTAATATCGGGGTGATAAAGACGTGCTTTTTTCCTGTAAGCTTTTTTTATCTCATCGATAGTTGAGTTTATAGGCAGATCAAGAATTTTATAATAGTCGGTAATTGTCATCTTTTCAACTGATGTTACTCCACGATTGTCTCTTACTGAATAGTCGCTTTAACTCTGATCTGAAGACTGAGTTGAGACCATTTTCGAGTAAAGGATCGAGATTCAGTATTTCTTCCGCAATATGTCTGACATATTCAATTAATTGTCCGTCTTTACCCAGGTCGGCAATCTTCAGATCAAACGGGATCCCGCTCTGAAGCGTTCCTTCTATGTCTCCCGGACCCCTCAGCTGCAAGTCAGTCTCTGCAATTTCAAAACCATCATTGGTGCTGATCATCACTTCAATTCGTTTTCTGGCTTCCCTCGAAAGGTTATCTGAACTCATGAGTAAGCAATATGACTGATCAGCTCCTCTGCCAACGCGTCCCCTCAACTGGTGCAATTGCGACAGGCCAAATCGTTCGGCACTTTCTATAACCATTACAGAAGCATTTGGTATATCGACACCGACCTCAATTACTGTTGTTGCAATAAGAATATGAGCGACTCCATCCTTGAACAGTTTCATTGAAGCTTCCTTGGTAGCCGGGGTCATCTTTCCATGCACAATACTGATACAGTATTTTGGAGCAGGGAATACTCTTGAAATAGTATCCCATCCGTCCTCAAGATCTTTATAATCCATTGTTTCCGATTCCTTAATAAGGGGATATACGATGTAAATCTGACGATGCTCGGATATCTGGTTCCTGATAAACCCAAAGACCTTATTTCGTTCTGAATCAGTAAAATGCATGGTTTTAATCGGTATCCTGCCAGGTGGTAATTCATCGATAACCGAAACATCCAGGTCTCCGTAAAGAGTCATTGCAAGAGTTCTTGGAATAGGAGTTGCTGTCATTACAAGTATATGTGGAGGATTGAGATTTTTCTGCCAGAGCCTTGCCCTCTGAGCAACTCCGAACCGGTGCTGTTCATCGATAATTACCAATCCCAGGTTTGCAAACTGAACATTATCTTCAAGAAGAGCATGAGTACCAATCAGTATATTTAATGTTCTGTCAAGAAGTGATTCAGCTATTGATTTACGTGATGACTTTTTTGATGACCCTGTTAGCAGACAGATTTTTATATCGATTCCGGCGAGTAATTTTGAGATAGTCTGGAAGTGTTGATTTGCAAGTATTTCGGTTGGAGCCATAAGGCATGCCTGGTAGCCGTTGTCAATTGCAATAAGCATACTCATAAGCGCAACCAGTGTTTTACCGCTTCCAACATCTCCCTGAAGAAGCCGGTTCATCTGTTTTCCTGAACCAAGATCTTTCCTTATCTCTTTCATAACTCTCTTCTGAGCTTCCGTAAGAGAAAAAGGTAAGTTTTTAAAATAAAAATTATTAAAATTATCTCCTACGCTTGAAAAAACAAATCCTCTGAATTTCATGCTGCGGTTCGTTTTGAACCTGAGCAGGTTAAGCTGTATGTAAAACAACTCCTCAAATTTAAGCCGGTGCCTCGCTTTTTCCAGTTCATCGGGATCAGCCGGAAAGTGAATTTTATGCAGCGCATCATGAAGATCCATAAGCTTATAGCGTGAAACAAGATATGCTGGCAGCGTTTCTGGCAGTTTTATCTTAATCTGTTTCAGCATATTGCCAATAAGCTTGCTGATTGTTTTTGATGAGACAAACTGATTTTTAAGTTTTTCAGTAGTGCTATATTGCGCCTGCAGAGCTGAATTAAGCCTTTCAGCCATTTTATCGGCTGCTTCAATCTCAGGATGAATAATATTTATAACTCCGTTAAAAACACCTGGTTTTCCAAATACAATATATTCAACACCCGGGCTGAAGCTACCAGTGATCCATTTTCCGCCCTTGAACCAAACAAGTTTAAGAGATCCTGTATCATCCTGAAAGTCAGCGACCAAACGTTTTCCTGTTCCATGACCTTCGGTAGCGTATCCTTTAATTATGCCTTTAATCTGAACAAACGGCAGTTCAGGATCAAGTTCAGCAATTTTATAGAACCTGGTCCTGTCGATATATTTGTATGGAAAGTAGTAAAGAAGATCGCGGAATGTAAATATACTAAGCTCTTTATTAAGAAGTTCAGCCCTTTTCGGGCCTACTCCCTGTAGATAGGTTATCTCGGTATCTAAAAACTCTTTTGCAATCATATAAAAATTAAGTTTCTCTATAAAAGGAGATCAGCTATCTCATTTTATCCTTAGTGTTACTTGGTGTTATCCTTCGCTTTCTTTCGTGTTAAAATTTTCTTTACCACGAAGGTACACAAAGGTTTTCACGAAGGACACAAAGGTTTTTCAGACCGCACAGATTTATTCATCAGCGAAAACAACTTCAATATTAATTATTTAAATCATTATCCGAAAATACGTATTTTTGAAAAGCCGACCTAATTATATTGCCTTTGCAAAAATGATTTTTTTCAGATCGCTTAAATACCTGAATTACATTCTGCTATCACGTCACAGGAAGGGACATGGAATTCACAGCCCTTTCGTTTTTGATCTTGTGTCGAGGATTTTCAGGAATAAAACTGATCCTTCTATAGTCTTTACTGTTGAACGGTTCAGAAAGAAGTTGAAATCTGACAAGCGAAGCATATTGGTTAAGGATCTTGGTTCGGGGTCAGAATTATCTGATAAAAGCTTAAGACGAGTGTCAGATATAGCAAGGAACTCACCTGTTCCGGGTAAATATGGGAAGTTATTATCAAATTTAGCTGCCGAATTCGGAAAACCATTGATAATTGAGTTGGGCACCTCTCTTGGAATAAGCACAATGTATATGGCTGCTTCCTGTCCGGATGCACAGTTAATTACAGTTGAAGGTTGTCCTGAAACAGCTGCTATCGCGAAGCATAATTTCATTGAAGCAGGTATTAAAAATGTTGAAATACTGGTAGGCTCTTTTGAGGATATTCTACCTGGTTTTGTGAGTAATGGTGTTAAACCTGGACTGGTATTTATTGATGGTAACCATCGTAAAGAGCCGGTAGTGAAATATTTTAAGCTCCTGGCAGAGCTATCTGACAGCAGGACAGTTATTATAATTGATGATATTAACTATTCAAAAGAAATGTCTGAGGCATGGTGCGAAATAAAGCTTCATGATAAGGTCACTGTGAGTATAGATCTCTACAGGATGGGAATTCTGTTTTTCAGGCAGGCAATTAATCATAATGACTATATAATCAGATATTAACAAAAATTAAGTGTTTAAAATTTATTATTTGACATATTTAATCTAATTTCGGAAATTCAAAATTTAAACAGTATGGATAAAGTAATTGAGATTCGCGATATAGTTAAGAATTATCAGGTTGGATCAGTCATTGTCAGGGCTTTACGTTCAGTAAGTATCAATATTGAGAGGAACGAATATGTTGCAATTATGGGTCCTTCAGGTTCAGGGAAATCTACACTCATGAACCTTCTCGGATGTCTCGACACTCCAACAAGCGGCACTTATATTCTTAATGGTACCGATGTAAGTAAAATGGAAGATGATTACCTGGCAGAGATCAGGAATAAGGAGATTGGATTCGTATTTCAGACATTTAACCTTCTGCCAAGATATTCAGCGCTTGAGAATGTTACTTTACCATTAATATACGCCGGAATGCCTAAAATCGACAGGGAAAAAGTGGCTGTTGAGACCCTTGAGCAGGTAGGCCTTGCAGACAGAATGACTCATAAACCAAATGAATTGTCAGGTGGACAGCGCCAGCGTGTTGCAATTGCCAGGGCCCTTGTAAACAAACCATCTATTATTCTCGCTGATGAACCGACCGGTAACCTCGACAGCAAGACCTCAATCGATATCATGGGATTACTCGATGATATTCATAAAAAGGGTAATACTGTAATTGTTGTTACCCATGAAGAGGATATAGCTAAACATGCAGCTCGTATTATAAGGTTGTTCGATGGTGAGATTGCCCAGGATTACAGGAATGAAAAGTATATAAAAGCCTAAAGTAATAGTTCTGAGATTATTTTAGTTCTTGTTTTCACTTATCACTTTCTACTTTTTATTTTATCATGAAGATTTATACACTTACAGGTGATGATGGTACAACCTCATTGTCGGGAGGCAGAAGAGTTCCAAAACATTCTGTGCGTATTGAAGCATATGGGTGTGTTGATGAACTTATTGCATGGATAGGTCTTTTAAGGGATCACAAAGAAAATCAAAGACGGAAAGAGCTCCTGATCTATGTGCAGAGCGAGCTTATGAAATGTGCTGCTGCTCTGGCATACGATAGTACAAACACCAGCAGCAAAAAGATACAGCCTGATCATGACTGCATATCAGTGATTGAAAAAGAAATTGATTTGATGGAAGAATCCCTGCCAAAATTAAATAACTTCATTCTGCCCGGAGGAAATATACTCGTATCGTATTGTCATATAGCCCGATGTGTATGCCGCAGAGCAGAAAGAGCTGTTTCCGTGTTAAACAAAACTGAAGAATCGCCTGAAATTGTGAATAAATTTCTTAACCGTCTTTCCGATTTTTTATTCGTTCTGTCCAGGAAAATAGCTTTAGAGCTTGATATTGAGGAGATTAAGTGGTAGGTCTGAAATGTTAAAAAACTTAAAAAAGGGTATTGTTTTTTAAGTAAAATAATATTTATATTTGCAGACTTTGTTTAAAGCTTAACTTAATCAGGAAAATATGTACTGGACACTTGAATTAGCATCAAAACTTGAGGATGCTCCATGGCCTGCCACTAAGGATGAGCTGATTGATTTCGCCATTAGGTCGGGTGCCCCTATGGAAGTTATAGAAAACCTGCAGGAGATTGAGGATGAAGGTGATATTTACGAAAGCATCGAAGATATATGGCCGGACTATCCAAGTAAGGACGACTTCTTTTTTAATGAAGATGAATACTAAAAAAGAGGCTGATCTTGGAAGAATCAGCCTCTTTTTCATTTATTAAATATGTCATCCTTTTTTCTGGGTCTCAGCTTATCGTACCATTTGAATCCATCCAGTCTGACAGGATTAACCGGAATAGGCGGGTCGATAAAACCTTCAGGATTCTCATACTCATAAATCTCGGATATTTTCCCTTTATCAAACAGCATTTCAATATTTGCACATTTAGATTGCTCCACACCTGCGACTGCTTCCGCATCAATTAGATAAAAAAGTATCTCCCCGTTGCCCAATATATTTATCTTATACAATTCGTTGTTCTTGAAATGACCGGTAAGGGTCCGGCCTTTTATCTGGTCATATCTTATAGTGTCTACCTGTTGCACAATAAAGGCATTATTATATAATTCCAGCCTGTCCGTTTGCCGGTTTTTTGTAAATACCGCCATCGAGTCAGAGGTAAGCTGATTTTCTTCAGACCATAAAACAGGAATTCTATAGAGTCTGATAACTGAATCCTGAAAGGAATATGAAAGTGAATCGCATTTTGCCTGCAGGCTTTTGCTGAAAATACGGCAACCGTGAAATGCCCTCATCAGTCTGTACTCCTTACCAGTTGTGTCAGATACGGTAATTGAACTAAGAGTATCACCATGTACGAACAACGAGTCTTGTTTTGAGACTTGAATAAACACGGCCCTGTCAGTAACTAAAAATCTTTCAGGCTCTTTATAATACCAGGCATAATTACCCTCTATTGCAAGATGGTTCGTAGTATCCTCAATAACTACATTTCCGAAAGATTCTCCATATCCGGTGCTGTCATTAAAAAACAGGGAATCGCCATGAACGATTTGTTTTTTATTGTCTATTACTGCATTCTTCCAGACAGATGTAACTTGTTTTTTTGTATCGTACCATCCTTTTTCACAATAAAGGTTTAGGCTATCACCAATTAACTTTGTGGGACCTGTAAAATATGCTATTTCAGAGGTTGTATTGTAATCCATTGTATCAGCAGTCATTACATAACTGGGATTTACAATTTTTACACTATCCTTAAAATGGAAGAGATTTTCTGAAACATGGTATACCCCTTTAATACTTGTAAGTATATTCTGAGCATTCGTGATCCTGCCCCTGTCATTATACCTGGCGATTCTGTTTCTAACATCATAATTGAGAGAATCTGTATAGAGGTGAGTCTCTTTATCAATCAGTTCTACTTTGCCTTTTACAAATGCATTGCCTGAAGCGCCATCGTAAAAAAGATAATTGCCAAACAGGTTTAAGGTATCACCCTGAATAATGTGAACCTTACTGAAAGCCCTGACCTGGTTTTTAATTTTATAATAGTATGCGCTGTCGCAATACATAAAGACATCATTATGTTTAATTTTTATATTACCTAAAAACCGGGTAAGGTCAGGATCGATTCCCATGTTCTGTTCT
>Ga0302206_1000125_pt1 | contig 33388 bp, 21 predicted proteins | sample II_Fen_E2_1_FD_194581 | JGI IMG/M metagenome (GOLD analysis project Ga0302206, IMG submission 194581) | Peat permafrost microbial communities from Stordalen Mire near Abisko, Sweden - II_Fen_E2_1 | ecosystem: Environmental > Terrestrial > Soil > Wetlands > Permafrost | place: Sweden: Abisko...
ATAAACAAATCATCGCGGAACTGAGGAACTATGGCAAAATTGCCGCTTAGTTTAAATAATTTTATAACGAACCATTGTAATATCAATACTTTCAGATGCAGCAATATCTGTGCATGCAATTCTAAGAAGAAAAATGATTCTTTTAAGTATAGCAAAATCATTCGATTTTATTTCAGTATCAAACTTTGAAAAGAATACCTCCGAATATTCAAACAATAAAACAGAAACAAGTAATTCGTCTTTCCAGAATTGAGAAGTAGTTTCGTCTGTAAAAATTTCTTGTATAAAGCTTTCTATTTCATTTACATTATCTGATAGTTGTTCTGATAGCCACAACCTAAATGCTCTCCTGATAGGCAAGGAGTTTCCTAATTCATCAAAAAAATGTTTTGTAGTTGAGTAATTGGCATAATTGCGAGAAACGATTTTATCCAAAGCCCATTCTTCATATATATCATGAGTTATGAAATACCTATTACGTTTTTCATCTAAACCAAGTATCTCATCTATTTTTAATTGGAATAATGCCGATTGAGGTAAATTATCAGCATTTATATAAAATTGACCAGTTTCGCATCTTTCTTTAGCAATATTGATAATGCATCTTTCTCTTTCAATATGCAAATTATCTTTTTGAATAAGATTGTTTTGTATTCGCTTTTTCCAAAGTAAGTCAACAAAACTTCTAAAATTTCCTTGTTTATCAATGTTTGAATAGTATTGAATATATTCATTTAGATAAAAGAGATTTCTTATACGTTCTGAAAATTTTTGATTATCCGGCAAAGTGAAATTATATTCAGCTGATAGATTTTTTAGTTCAGCATCCGAAATTATGGGAATGTCAATAACCTCACATGGTAACTGATAGTTTTCTTTGATATGAAAAGATAAATCATTTAGATAAGAATAACGAGTAGTAAAAATAAGAATCCATCCATTATCTTTTAACGTCTGTATTAAGTTTTTTAGAATATCGTTATTTGTAAGTTCTGCTAACTTCTCGGCAGAGTCAATAACAAAAATCTTTTGGGTTTCTGATTGATATGTTTCAAGAAACTGACTGAAAGAAAAGTTATGATCAAGTCGAAATAAATCATTGATATAACTTACATTTAATTCTGTTGCCTTATATATACATATTGGAGTCTTTTGAAAACTTTGATTGTAAAATTCTTTGAAAATGGCTGTTTTACCACAACCACCTTCACCTGAAATTATTATGTTTTGGGTTTTATCTAAGAATTGTGCAATTTGTTCAAGAGTTTTGCTTCGGTCAATTTTTATTTGCTTGTCATTGAAGATGATTTCTGTTTGTATTGTCCGAAGTATATTGTTGCTATGCTTATTGACATCATCTATTAAATCTCCACTATTAGGATCAAGATTGAAAAATGTATCATAAATATACTTGTTCTCTGGTAATGATAATTGTACTTCAAAATGACTTGGAACTCGCCATTCTATAGTAATATTAATTTTCTTAGCAGCGTTCTCTATGTCTATTTGATAGTCAGGTTTCTTTTTCTCTGTTTTACTGCTTTCAGATAGTTCTTGGTTAAGGTAGAGGTATATTACATTTAGTTGATTGTTCTTTGTTTTCGCTTTTTGGATAGAATCAATAATATCGTCTTTATTTTCAACAATTTTTGTTGTGTAGTATTTTGCCTGAAATCCATACCAAATACCATCTTTTTCAATAGGCTCTGTTTCAATTCCTGTTTGATTTTTGTAGCGAAATAAGCCAATTCTATTGTCAAACACTACGCAAAAAAGTAAATATGACATTTGTTCAAATGCCCATTGTTCACGTTTATCATATTTTAAATTAAAAACTGTCCAAGTCATTTTCTTACTTTTTTGAAAATATCACATTATGACAACTATAAAATCCAATTCAAACATATAATTATTTCTGTCTGTCGGAATTTTTAATCACATCTCATTAAATTATACTGTAAAAAATTTACAATCAATACTTTTCAATGACTATTCGTCTTCTTTATCCGCAAAATTACTCGTAGCATTATTCCGAATTACATTTCACTCTCCAAAAGTAGCAAACGTTTTTAACACCTCCAACTTTTTACGTAATTATTTATAAACATAATTAAAATTAGCCGCATTTAAGCGGGTTTCAGGGAGGCACAATGTTCTTCCTTTCCCCTTTATCTATGGCCGGATTGAGGTATACCCTGCTATTAACCTAAAACGACACTAAGTTATCACTACGATGTCACTTAGCAGTTATGATATGGGATATAGTAGTTACATCTAAGTTACATCCTAGTAACATCTAAGTAAAATCATAAAAGAGACAAGGAATAAATGAGAGAGGAAAGCTACGAAAGGACAGTCCGGCAAGACTTCAAGAGAAGAAAACCACCAGCAGGAGATCAGTGGACGGATTAGCGGTTTCAGGACGGGGGACAGTAAAGTGCGGATAGGTCTACGCTGCCGGATTAAAGAATGAACCACAGTAGACACAATAGTTCACAATAGAGAGATCGCATTCAATCATCTTGTTGGATTTAAAATCTCAACAGGCTGACTGATATTTAAATATTGTGTTCACGTTCTGTCGGTTTGGTTGTCAGAAGGTAACGATGGAGGTTGGACGTTTTTGTTGCGTTTTATCTTAAGAGAGCAGCCATTGTCATTAACCTTCCCGTTTTTGGGATCTTCGGAGGACAACGGATTTCAGTCACAGCGGGAACAGGCGGAAATGTGTGAATCATGTAATTTTTCTCCCGAATTATGTAATCGGCCGGTAGTGGAATGAGCGTATCTTTGTACAGTAAACAAAACGAAACATTACTAAAAAACAAAATGAATATGAGAAATTTACTTTATCTGATTGCGGTCATTCTGATTATCACGTGGGCTGTTGGATTTTTCGCATTCAACGCCGGCGGTCTTATTCACATACTACTGGTTATAGCCGTCGTAGCCATCCTGCTGAGAATAATCAGAGGCTGACCAATCTGCACGTCGTATTTTATTCGAAAAAAGACGGCACAAAAAGGAATCGAAAGAGAGGAAAAGCGTCATGCTTTTCCTCTCTTTTTTGAATAAACACCTCCCGTATTGATCCGGCATATTTTCATATTCCTGCACAAAAAGAAGCAGTTTGTACAGAACGATATATGTAAATATTTTTAAAATACGTATATTTCAGTTAAAGCAATAAACAATATTTTTTACTATACGCTTGTTTTACAATAATTTAATTCAAATGCAACGTCGGGATTGCAAAAAGTTGGGAAAAAGCTACAGTACCGTTTTTTAGCTAAAAAAGCAAGGAGAATAGAAAAATTTGTCGTTCCTTTGCAGCGTTTTTTAAGCAATCAATATTTATTCATTTATATGAGCAGTTTATCGCTTTTCCTGGTCGTTTTACTAACCGGAATTACCTTGGTGATAGCCGGTCTTGGTATGGCAATTCTATTTGCCCCACGATCATTTAATCTTCAAAAAGGAGAACCTTACGAGTGTGGAATTCCGACACACGGAACGTCCTGGATGCAGTTTAGGGTAGGTTATTATCTCTATGCCATCTTGTACCTGATGTTCGATGTTGAAACGATATTCCTGTTTCCATGGTCTACTATCGTTCGCGATTTAGGGGTTCAGGGGTTATACAGTATTTTGTTTTTCATTGTAATCCTTGGGTTAGGACTAGCGTACGCATGGAAGAAAGGAGTATTAAAATGGAAGTAAAAAATATCAATATAAAAGGAATCCCCACGGAGGAATTCAACGACAACGAGTATCTTGAGAACTACATCAAGGAACTGGAAGCGAACGGTGTAAATGTCGTTCTGAGCAAGATTGACGAGCTAATCAACTGGGGTCGTTCGAACTCGGTATGGCCGTTGATTTACGCCACCAGCTGTTGCGGTATTGAATTCATGTCGGCTGCAGCAGCCCACCATGATATTTCCCGCTTTGGTATGGAGGTAACGCGTAACAGTCCGCGCCAAGCCGACCTGATGATTGTAGCCGGTACGATGGTTCATAAGATGGGACCGCTTATCCGACGTGTATACGACCAGATGGCGGAACCTAAATATGTATTGGCCATGGGTGCCTGCGCTATTTCGGGAGGACCGTTTGTCAATTCATACCACGTGATAAAAGGGGTGGATCAGATTATTCCGGTGGATGTCTATGTACCGGGTTGCCCGCCACGTCCCGAATCCTTATTTTACGGCCTGATGCAATTGCAACGAAAAATAAAGGTGGAAAAATTTCTGGGAAACAGACAACGATGACCCACATCTCCGCCTAACGACGGAGATTAACAGCACAAGACCTTAGACATTGGACTTTAGACATTCGACATTATAAAATGGAAAAAATAAAAGAGTTAATACTTCGTACTGTCAGTGACGCTGTCATTGAGCAAAAGCAAAAACTGACAGTCACAGTAGAACCAAACAAGCTTCACCTCTTAGCCAAAACATTGCGTGACAACACCGCGTTACCATTCGATTTCCTGGTCAAACTCATTGGAATAGACCGTGGCGAACAACTGGGGGTAAACTACTTACTGGCTTCGTCCACCGACCTATCAAAAGAAATCGTACTGAAAACAAGTACTTCCGACCGTGAAAATCCGTTGTTGTACTCGATAAGCGATTTATTTGAGACGGCACAATTCAACGAACGCGAAGTATTTGCCTTACTGGGAATCCGTTTTATCAACAACCCCGATATGCGCAAGTTCTTCCTGAACGGCGACTGGGTAGGCTATCCGTTACGTAAGGATTATGATGCCAATCCGGAATTAAACCCCGTATCGATTGAAAGCAAGGAAATCGTGGATATAGCTCCCCGTATCACGGAGACACCGCAAGGACTGGTAGAAGATACCGTTAAGATTTTCGAAGATGACGATTATATTATCAACGTTGGTCCGCAACACCCTTCTACCCACGGAGTAATGCACTTCCGCACCTCGCTAAACGGTGAAATAATAAAGAAAATCGATGTACACAGCGGATATATACACCGCGGCATTGAAAAACTCAGCGAAAGCTTAACATACCCCCAAATACTTCACTTTACCGATCGTCTGGATTATCTTTCCGCTAACATCAACCGTCACGGGTTGTGTATGTGCGTGGAGAAAGCCGCCGAAATAGAAGTTCCCGAACGTGCACAGTATATCCGGACCATCATGGACGAGCTGAACCGCATTGATTCGCACTTATTGGCATGGGCTTGCCAGTGTAATGATTTGGGCGCCATCACCGCTTTTATCTACGGAATGCGTGAACGTGAAATCATACTGGACATATTCGAAAAGACCTGCGGCGGACGATTGATCATCAATCAGAATGTAGTCGGCGGAGTAATGTTCGACATTTATGCCGACTTCCAGAAAGATGTAAAAGCATTTATCCCCTATATGAGAAGCAAACTGGTGGAATACGACCGCTTCTTCTCACACAACGTGATTGCCTTGGGCCGTATGGTAACCATTGGCGTCATGTCCAAAGAAACAGCTATCAATTACGGAGTGACAGGCCCTGCAGGACGCGGATCAGGCTGGTCATGCGACATCCGGAAACATATCCCGTACGCTATGTACGATAAAGTAGATTTCAAAGAAGTGATCCGTACCGAAGGCGACTCGTATGCCCGGTATATGAACCGCCTGGACGAAATTGAAGAATCGCTGCATATCATCGAACAACTGATCGACAATATCCCTGCCGGAGATATTGCTGCAAAGACAAAGGCTATTATTAAACTTCCGGAAGGAGAATACTACCAACGTGTAGAAGCCTGCCGCGGTGAGTTTGGCGTATTTATAGAAAGCCGCGGAGATAAGAACCCGTACCGGGTTAAATTCCGTTCACCTTCTATGGCTTTGGTTTCAGTAATGCCGCTAATTTGTAAGAATGAAAAAATATCCGACTTTATCGGTATCGGCGGTTCCATGGACTATGTGATACCGGATATTGACAGATAGGTGATTGGTTGATTAGTTGATTAGTTAATTGGTTAGTTAGTTAGTTAGTTTATTGGTTAGTTAGTTTATTGGTTAGTTAGTTTATTGGTTTATTGGTTTATTGGTGATTGCGGAGATAAGAACTTCGTGATAGGATTTGATAGAGATAAGCCTTTAGCGATATTGATCGTGTAAAGAACCCCGTGCTCCTGAAGGGGAACAAGAAAAGAAGAGAACAGCCTGAGGTTTATTAATAGTTATTTGCCTACGGCGTTATTGATAGTTTAAGAATGAATGGACTTGGTCTTAATTCGTGTAATGAGTAATAATTAGTGTAATTAGTATATATGCAACAACCATTAGAAATTTCAAACCTGACAACCTGGTTAGACACCACATTGAGAAGCAGTTTGCCCTCATTTTGGGTATTACTGATTGAATTTGTGTTGGTGGGTGTAGCCCTGTTGGCTGCTTACGCAGTAATAGCCTTGATTCTGATTTATGTAGAACGCAAGATAACGGCATTCTTTCAGGCACGTATAGGCCCGAACCGTGTAGGTAAATACGGGATTATACAGAGCGTAGCCGACATGATCAAGATCTTACTGAAGGAAATTGTAAAGATTAACCGTTCAGACCGGTTTCTGTTCTTTGCAGCACCTTTCTTTATGATCGTAGCATCTATGCTGACCTTTGGAGCAATACCCTTCGGAAAAGGACTTCATGCCGTCGATTTCAATATCGGCGTATTATATGTAACAGCCGTATCCTCATTGGGAATTATCGGCGTACTGCTGGCAGGATGGTCGAGTAATAACAAATACGCTATGATTGGTGCCATGCGAAGCGGTGCACAGTTTGTGAGTTATGAGTTATCGGCCGGATTCGCATTAATGACTATCGTGGTGTTATCCGGAACCATGCAATTTTCGGCTATGATCGAAGGTCAACGTTTCTGCTGGAATATATTCAACGGACATATTTCCTCGCTGGTTGCTTTTGTGTTATACCTTATTTCGGGACATGCCGAAACAAACCGCGGGCCATTCGACTTACCGGAAGCGGAATCGGAATTAACGGCAGGATACCACACAGAGTATTCGGGTCTTCAGTTCGGTTTCTTCTATCTGGCGGAATACCTGAATATGTTTATCATTGCCTCTATTGCTACAACAGTATTCCTGGGCGGTTACCTGCCTGTACAGATACACGGTTGGGACGGATTTAACCAGATCATGACCTATATCCCTACCTATGTATGGTTCTTCGGAAAAACAGGGGTATTGATCTTCCTGAGCTTATGGGTTCGCTGGTCATTCCCAAGATTACGTATCGACCAGTTATTGAATCTGGAATGGAAATACCTGTTACCAATCAATCTGGTGAATATCGTGATCATGGTCATTATCGTATTGTCGGGACTGACATTGACAGATTTGTTCCCTTCGCTGTTCTAGGAGTGAGGAATGAGAAGTAAGTAAGAGGTAAGACGTAAGAGGTAAGGAAGCAATCGTAAATTGTAAATAAGTAAATAGTAAATATAAAGATGAGTTCAATATTAAAATATTTTTCAGGGTTATTTACAGGCATCAAGTCGTTGCTGGTAGGTATGTCTGTTACATGGAAAGAGTTGTGGACAAAGAAAGTGACCCAGCAATATCCTGAGAACCGTGATACGCTGGTTATCTCCGACCGTTTCCGTTGCGAACTGACAATGCCGCATGATGAGAATAACGAGCATGCCTGTACGGCTTGCGGCATTTGCCAAATGAACTGTCCGAACGGAACAATCACCGTCAATTCGAAGATGATTGAAACAGAAGATGGCAAGAAGAAAAAAACTCTTGACACGTATCAATGGGATTTAGGCATGTGTACTTTCTGTAATCTATGCGTAATATCCTGTCCTTCGAATGCAATCAAGTTTGAGAACACCTATGAAAATGCCGTATTTACACGCAGCAAACTGATCCATCAATTGAATCACGAAGGTTCGAAACTGCGTGAGAAGAAAAAACCCGTAGCTCCTAAAGGGGAATAAGAATAAGAATTAAGAGTTTTCATACATAACCAGCGATTCGCTAAGTTGACTTTAGACTTAAGACATTAGACTTTTAAACATTATGGCAGAACAAATTATATTTTACATTTTAGCGGCAGTAATCGCCATCTTCTCAGTATTGGCCGTTACGTCGAAGCACATTATCCGCTCGGCAACTTATTTATTATTCGTATTATTAGCTACTGCAGGACTATACCTGTTGTTGGGATATAACTACTTATTTGCCGTTCAGATAGCAGTTTATGCAGGAGGTGTCATGGTACTGTTTATTTTTGCTATTCTGCTTACCAACAGACCAGGGGATAATCTGAAACAAGAATACCCGGCCAAAAGGATTGTAGCAGGACTGACATCCATAGCAGGTTTGGCATTTTGTGCCCATATCATTTATTACAACGTCAGCAAAGTATATTCCACGATTGCACAAAGTGACCTCACTCCCCAACAAATAGGCCATACAATGTTGGGAACCGATAAGTTCCAGTATTTATTGCCATTCGAAGCAATCAGTATTTTATTGCTGGCTTGTATTATCGGGGCAATTATGATTGCAAGAAAAAGGTAATAAGTGAGTAACGATTAGTAATTAACGATTAGTCTGTTATCCAAATTAATAAAATATAAACTATCAACAAATATATGGGTGATTTATTAACAAGTTTTCTATCAGGACCCGTTCCTTTAGAAGCATACTTAGGATTAAGTTTGATCATGTTCTTTGCAGGGATTTACGGATTCCTGTCACGCAAGAGTTTATTGATGATATTAATCTCCATTGAACTGATGCTGAATGCTGCCGATATCAACTTTGTGGTTTTTAACCGCTATTTATATCCCAGCCATTTGGAAGGATTTTACTTTGCACTTTTCACCATAGCCATTGCAGCCTGCGAGACAGCTGTTGCCATAGCTATTATTATCAATATCTACCGGAATCTGAGTAATGTTGATGTGGAAAACATAAACGAAATGAAAGAATAGTCTTATTAATTCGTAATTAATAATTCATAATTAACAATTAGATAACATGCAATATACAATCTTGATTTTAGTACTTCCTCTTCTTAGTTTCATTGTGTTGGGTCTGGTAGATTCGAAATGGAAACCAAGAGTAGCAGGAACCATTGGAACCGTTGTTTTAGGAATTATCACGGCACTATCATATTACACGGCATGGGAATACTTCTCGTTGCACCGGATTGCAGGCGTCTATGAAAAGGTAATCCCGGTCAATGTGGAATGGTTGCGATTTACCGACTTACTGCATATCAATTTAGGAATCTTACTGGATCCTATTTCGGTCATGATGCTGGTCGTGATAACCACCGTATCATTCATGGTAAACATATACAGTCTTGGATACATGCTAAACGAAAAGGGATTTGAACGTTACTACGCATTCCTTTCGCTCTTTACCTTCTCTATGTTGGGACTGGTAATAGCTACCAATATTTTCCAAATGTATATCTTTTGGGAATTAGTGGGTGTTTCGTCATACCTGTTAATCGGATTCTACTATACAAAGCCTTCAGCTATTGCCGCCTCAAAGAAAGCATTTATTGTTACCCGTTTTGCCGACCTGGGCTTCCTGATCGGTATTCTGGTACTATCATTCTATACCAAGACATTTGACTTTGGCACATTAACTTCGGGCAATCCTGCCGTATTTGCAGGAACAGTCGGACAAACCTTTATGGGTTACTCGGTATTAAGCTGGGCTATGGCATTAATCTTTATCGGTGGTGCCGGTAAATCAGCCATGTTCCCGTTACATATCTGGTTACCGGACGCTATGGAAGGTCCTACCCCCGTATCGGCATTAATCCATGCCGCAACAATGGTTGTTGCAGGCGTATTTTTGGTAGCCCGGTTATTCCCGGTTTATGTAACCTATACTCCGGATGTACTGCACGGTATCGCGTATGTAGGTGCTTTTACCTCGTTGTTTGCTGCTGTTATTGCCTGTGTACAGACCGATATAAAACGCGTGCTTGCATTCTCTACTATTTCGCAGATCGGTTTTATGATGGTTGCATTGGGAGTCTCAGGCAGCGGAGGTACCGAAGGAACGGGTTACATGGCTTCCATGTTCCACCTGTTTACTCACGCCATGTTCAAAGCCTTATTATTCTTAGGTGCAGGCTCGGTAATTCATGCCGTTCACAGCAACGAGATGAACCATATGGGCGGTCTAAGAAAATATATGCCGATCACCAACTGGACATTCCTGATTGCGTGTTTAGCGATTGCCGGTATTCCTCCTTTCTCCGGATTCTTCAGTAAAGACGAGATATTATCGGCCTGTTATGAATACAGCCCGTATATGGGTGCAACCATGACCTTTATTGCCGCATTAACGGCCTTCTATATGTTCCGTTTATACTACAGCATATTCTGGGGAAAAGAACACAAACACGAACATACACCGCACGAATCGCCTTTCGCTATGGCTCTGCCATTGGTATTCCTGGCTACAGTAACCGTATTTGCAGGATGGATTCCTTTCGGACATTTTGTAACAAGCGACCGTGCCAATTATGACATTCATTTAGACCTTACGGTAGCAAGCGTCAGTGTTATCATTGCTTTATGCTCTATCGGACTGGCTACCTTTATGTATCGCAAGGAAAGTCAGGTACCCAAGAAGCTGGCCACAACTTTTGCCGGATTACATAGCGCCGCAAGCCATCGCTTTTACATTGACGAAGTATACCTGTTCGTTACCAAGAAAATTATTTTCAACAATATATCACGTCCGTTGGCCTGGTTCGACCGTCATGTTATTGACGCTACCATGAATGGATTTGCTGCAACATCACAATGGGTGTCACTTAAGATTAAAAGCTTCCAGTCGGGACAGATACAGCAATATGCTTATGTATTCCTGTTAGGGACATTGGTGATTACGTTATTGGTATTATTTATTTAGAAAACAGTTAATTGGTTAATCTGTTAATTGATTAATTAGTAAAAATTCAACAGTTCAACGATTATAAACATTCAGATATGAACTTTTTATCCTTATTCGTTCTTATTCCGGCTTTAATGATGACAGGCCTGTTCCTTTCGAACAATCGTAAGCAATTACTGGCCGTCATGACTACCGGAGCCATACTTTTAATGACATTCTCGGGCATATTGGCATATATGTACTTTGCAGGGCGTGCAGCTGGCGATACATCAACTATGCTTTTTACGGCAGACACCGTTTGGTATGCTCCTTTCAATATCCATTATTCGGTAGGTGTTGATGGTATATCGGTTGCTATGCTTATACTGACCTCTATCATAGTATTCACAGGTGTGTTTGCTTCATGGAAAATAGATCCGCTACCTAAAGAATTCTTTTTGTGGTATAGCCTTTTATCAATAGGTGTTTACGGGTTCTTTATTTCTACCGACCTGTTCACCATGTTTATGTACTACGAAATCGCGTTGATACCCATGTATCTGCTGATCGGTATCTGGGGAACGGGAAAGAAAGAATACGCTGCCATGAAGCTGACCCTGATGTTGATGGGTGGTTCCGCACTGTTATTAGTCGGTATCTTGGGAATCTATTATACTTCGGGCGCTACCAGCATGAACATACTGGAAATTGCCAAGATGCATATCCCTATCGAAATGCAATATTACTTCTTCCCGCTTACCTTTACAGGTTTTGGGGTATTAGGCGCTATGTTTCCTTTCCATACATGGTCACCTGATGGTCATGCCTCCGCTCCTACAGCCGTATCCATGTTACATGCCGGCGTATTAATGAAATTGGGAGGTTACGGTTGTTTCCGCGTTGCCATGTACTTAATGCCGCAGGCAGCTCATGAACTGGCATGGATCTTCTTAATCCTGACAGGTATCAGTGTAGTGTATGGTGCATTTGCCGCCATTCACCAAACCGACCTGAAATATATCAATGCTTACTCTTCGGTAAGCCACTGCGGACTGGTATTGTTTGCCATTCTGATGATGAACGAAACAGCTGCCACAGGTGCTATCCTGCAAATGCTTTCACACGGTTTGACAACAGCTCTGTTCTTTGCATTGATCGGTATGATCTACGGAAGGACACATACCCGTTTAATCACCGAAATGAGCGGCTTAATGAAAGTAATTCCATTCCTGGGAGTATGTTTTGTGATTGCAGGGTTGGGTTCATTGGGATTACCCAGCTTAAGCGGCTTCGTAGCAGAAATGACTATCTTCGTCGGATCATTCCAACACACCGATATGTTCCACCGCGTATTGACAATACTGGCTTGTAGCTCCATTGTTATTACAGCCGTATATATTTTACGCATGGTCGGAAAGTTCCTGTTAGGAAAAATACAGAATGAGCATTTTGAACATTTAACCGATGCTACCTGGTATGAAAGAATATCGGTGGTAACGCTTCTTATCTTTATGTTCGCATTAGGATCAGCTCCTTTCTGGATCTCAGATATGATTCACAACAGCGTTCTTCCTGTGATCTCTCAATTAGTAAAGTAATCTGACAGGATAACCGGTTGATTAGTTAATTAGTTGATTAGTTGATTAGTTAATTGGGGAATTGAGAAAATTAGTAATTAGAACACAAAACACCTTAAAAGGATTAGGGATGAATGATGAACGGTTTATAAACCAGTCTCAAAATCAAATAACCTTTTAACGAAATAAACAAATAAACTCCCGCAGTTATTGGGATCAACAATTCAAGATTATATGGATTACAGTAGTTTTTTACAAATGAGCGAAGAATTTTCACTGCTGGCGGTGATGATTATCCTTTTGGTTTTCGATATATTTGCCGGTGAAAAAGGATTGAAGTATTTTCAACCCGTGGCTTTGGTACTTTTTGCAGCGCATACGTTGCTTAATTGCATACCGCGTGACGCATTCAGTATTGCAGGTGGCATGTTCCAGTATCTGCCCATTCATACTTATGTGAAGACTATCCTGAACATTGGAACATTTATCGTTTTATTGCAGGCACATAAATTCCTGAATGAAGATGCCAATCGTATTAAACGCGGTGAGTTCTACTTTCTGACACTGTCTACCTTATTGGGAATGTATTTCATGATTTCTTCCGGAAACTTCCTGATGTTCTTTATCGGACTTGAAACGGCGTCTATCCCTATGGCAACGTTGGTTGCCTTTGATAAATACAATCATAAATCGGCTGAAGCAGGTGCTAAATATATTCTTTCGGCTGTATTTGCGTCCAGTATTTCACTGTTCGGCATGTCCATGATATACGGATCAACCGGAACACTTTATTTCACGGATCTGGCAACACTTATCACGGGAACACCGCTTCAAATCATGGCATTTGTATTCTTCTCGGTAGGTTTGTTCTTCAAAATATCATTGGTTCCTTTCCACTTGTGGACAGCTGACGTGTACGAAGGTGCGCAGACAAATATTACTTCTTACCTGTCGGTGATCTCAAAAGGCTCTGCAGTGTTTGTATTATTCACCTTACTGGTAAAAGTATTCGGACACCTGATTACCCAATGGCAACCTGTTTTGTATGGTCTTTCCATTGCAAGTATCACCGTAGCCAACCTGTTTGCTATCCGTCAACAGAACCTGAAACGTTTTCTGGCTTTCTCATCTATATCACAGGCCGGATATATCCTGCTGGCTATTATCAGCGGAACAGCAATGGGAATGACTTCTCTGATATATTACGTACTGGTTTATACGTTCTCCAACCTGGCTGCATTCGGCGTGATTTCGGTGATTGAACAGAAGACAAAGAAAGTATTGATGAGCGATTACGATGGACTATATCAAACGAATCCCCGCTTAAGCTTTGTCATGATGATTGCCTTATTCTCGCTGGCAGGTATTCCTCCATTTGCAGGATTCTTCAGTAAATTCTTTGTATTCTCGGCAGCAGCACAACAGGGATTTTATGTCCTTGTATTTATTGCCTTGCTGAATACGATCATATCGTTGTATTACTATTTATTGGTTATCAAATCCATATTCCTGAACAAAAGCGAAAATCCGATAGAAATCGTAAAAAGCGATATTCCGGTAAAAATAAGTTTTGTACTTTGTACATTGGGCATCCTGTTGGTTGGCCTGATTAGCACGATTTATACTCAAATCGGTACACTGAGCTTTGGAATATAAGACAAACCATTTAGCAAAAACACAAAACCCGCTGCAAGTAGTACTTGCAGCGGGTTTTGTGTTTTATTCCGTTATACTTTTAATTCGCTTTATCGGCTATCTCATTCATCTTTCGTAAAACATCCCTGCTAATGTAAACTTTGAACCAGTTATAAAAACTTATAGCAACTATTGGTTGTACTTTGTATTTTGAATATCCAGCATAAGCTATTTATCGGGCAAAGTTGCCAGATATTACCCAAACATGTTATCCCAAAAACTTGTTTTGAAATGGCTTATCCAATAATGGGTGGCATAAAAGCGAAAGTCTTTTGTTGAAATATAATCCACCTTTTCAATGATGGCTTTCTTATCCTTTGGTATAATTCCTGTATGATAAACCGATGATGCAACATCAGCAATAGCTGCCTTTACTTTTTTCCGGACAAATTGCATACGCGGATCTCCCAGCATCATATTTACTCCCGGACGTTTAATGCAACCTAAATTCTGTTTCCAGGAATGGGCTGCCCATATATTCAGATTTGCCTCTAAAACATTCCCGTATTTCATTTCAGGAAAACCCCATACCAGGAACTGAAGAAAGGCCTGGGACTTTCTATCCTGCTGAACCGGATGCCCGGTACCATTCAGTTTGTCATTATTATAAAAGAAAGGCGTTGTTTGCGAGAACATTCTTTCTAATGCAGCTTTCATCTCAGAAGGCATGGTGAATACCGATAACGGAATAAAAAATGCTATCAAATCAGCCTCATTCATTTTCTGAATAAAGAAATTGGCGTCATCATCATTGACACATACATTCGGATGATCGGTCCAACATTTAAAGCAATGCAGGCATTTTCCGATCTTTAATGTTGAGATATCAATAACATCTATACTTGTTGTTTGATCTGCCGGCAATCCTTCTTTAAACCACTCCAGCATGAGTTTAGTAGAGCCTTCTTTACGCGGACTACCATTCACCAGGAGGATTCTTTGCGGTTTGGTCCATACCTTGGGATGCTTAATAGAGGCCGGTAATTTTAAATCGATTTCCCGATATGAGAAGAGGCTTCCGAATTTTGCAAAATCGGATAAGCTAAATATCCCTTTATTCAACTTTATTTTACCACTCAATATTGCCGTTACCGGATTAAAGTTACCCAACGTAATATTGCAAAACATCTCAAAATCACATTTCACTTCCAGCAATGGATTTATGTCCACTAGATCATGGATAATCCTGAAGTCGGAGTCGGATACTTGAATCGTAAACAGTACATCTGTTCCGTCGCACGTAATAATGAACTGAAATGAACCCGTAAAGTCTTTTGCTTTCTGTTTATTAAAACCGGCATTGAAGCTTTCAAGAATCTCAAGGAGTAATGCCTTCTCACTGATTTCGGTGCTTTTATATAAAGCACCAATGGTTTCTTTTTGCATAATATTGCTGTTGATTAAAATGAATTACAGCGCAAAATTAGTACAACCCGGACTTAAAATCCTTAACCTGAGTTAAGAAACTAGTGTTGTGTTAAGTAGAAAATGTCGCATATGTATTTAGTGAAGCCGTCACTTCTTACGGTGCTGAATTATAGTTAGTGACGGCTTCACTATTCTTTTAAATGGATTACCGTCAAAATAGCCTTAACATAGCACTAGTTATTGCTTTGAAATTCGCTTTCTTATCCGGCTTAAGGAGGGTCCCTGAATACCCAGATAGGAAGAAATATTGGAAAGAGATACGCGTTGGAAAATATCGGGATGCTCTTTTAGCAGATTCAGGTAACGTTCTTCAGCATTCCTAAATAAGAAATCCTGTACCCGACCGGAAGAATGCATAAACTGCATTTCAGATATGATTCGACCAAAACGTTCCCAGGTATGCGATTTTGCATAGGATTCGAGTATTTTATCCCGCTTTGGCAATAAAATAACCTGCGAATCTTCCATCGCCTGAATAAACATTTGACTGGGCTTCTGTGAAAGGAAACTATTAAACTCTACAACAAACTCATTATCGAAGAAGAAATGGAAATTCACCTCTTCTCCTTTTTATTAATGTAATACCATTTAAAACTCCCCTCGTTAATAAAACCGATTTGATTTTCAACTTCGTCGGCTCTCAGGAAGTAATCATGTCTCTTGTATTCCCTGACATTCAGTTGGGGCTCAAGTATTGACCAATCATCGTCATCTATAGGCGAAATCAGATTAATAGCGTTCTTTAGTTTTTGATACATACAACTCTATTCTACTTGATTATTTATCGGAAAAGTTATATACTTCTTCTACCCTAATTTCTGTTCGATAAAACGACTTATAAAAGCCACTGTTTCGTCAATGCCAAGTACCGAGGAATTAATACACAAATGATATGATGCGGCAGCTCCCCACACTTTATTGCTGAAATAGTTATAATATCCGGAGCGCTTTTTATCCGTCTTCTCAATGACTTCCTGAGCTTTTTCTTCTGTCAGTTGCTGATCCCGGACAACACGTTTCACGCGGTCATCCGTATCGGCGGTTATAAAGACATTGATACAACGCGGATGATCGCGTAATATATAATCGGCACAACGTCCAACGAACAGACATGACTTTTCTTCCGCTAGGTCACGGATCACATCACTTTGTATTTTAAAGAAGGTCTCGTTAGACAGGTAATTATTCACGTATACTTCATTGCTGATATTAGTACGTAGCCCAAGCAACCCTCCGATAAAGCTATGGCTTTCCTTTTCATCCGCTTTCTCGAAGAATTCTTTTCCCAAACCGCTTTCTTTCGATGCAAGGCGTATCAGCTCCTTATCGTAAAAGGCGATACCAAATTGCGAAGCCAGCTTCTCTCCTATTTCCCGACCGCCACTACCCAGCTGCCGGCCTATATTTATTACAAACTTTTCATTCATGATATTATTGTTTTTATTGAAAGCAATAGACTATAGAACCAAGAATCAAGACCGGAGATAAAACCAATCAACCATCAAAGGCTTCTAAACCTCTCTACTTACTCCTTACCTCTTGCCTCTTACCACTCACCTCTCATTCCTCACCTCTCACTTCTTGCCTCTTACCACTCACCTCTCATTCCTCACCTCTCACTTCTTGCTTCTTAAACTTCCTGAACTGCGCGAATAGCATAAAGGCCGATACGATACACGCTGCCAGATCGGCTGTCGGCATACTGTACCAGACTCCTTTTACTCCGAATATCGGTGGAAGTATCAGCAAACAGGGCAGTAAGAATATCAACTGACGGGTTAATGACAGAAATATGGATTTACCGGCCATACCTATGCTTTGGAAAAAGTTGGTAGTAACCATCTGGAATCCCACGATAGGGAAAAATATCATGACGATACGTAATCCTTCAGAGGCCAGGTTGATTAATGTTTTGTCCGTGGTAAAGACGGACGCCACATTGCGCGGAAACAGTTCACCTATCAGGAAGCCCAACATCATAACGCAGGATGCCATAAGAATCGTTTTCTTAAGTACTTCCGTTACCCGTTCATATTGTCCGGCTCCGAAATTATAACCCGCAATAGGTTGCATTCCCTGGTTAAATCCCATGACAATCATAACAAACAGGAATACCACCCTGTTAACGATACCGTAAGCCCCTACAGCCAGATCGCCTCCCTGATGGATAAGCCCCTGGTTTATGATCACCACGATAACACACGAAGTCGCATTCATTAGGAAAGGGGATAAGCCGATAGCCATCGAATCGACTACAATCTTGCGTTGTAACTTAAAGGTACCCTTTTTCAGGTGAATAAAATGGTTCTTATTGCTGAAGATGTTGATTTGCCATACAAGCATGGCACATTGCGAAATTACCGTGGCAAACGCACTCCCCTGAATGCCCCATTTGAATACAAAGATAAACAGCGGATTCAATACGACATTGATGAGTACCGAGCAAAGCGTGGCATACATGGCCTTCTGAGGACGTCCTGTGGAGCGTAACAAGGCATTCAAACCAAGATACATATGCGTTACCACATTACCCAGTAAAATCACCTCCATATACTGATGTGCATATGGCAGGGTAGCATCACTGGCCCCAAAGAAATAGAGTATCGGATCGAGAAACGACAATACCACGACCGTATAAGCCAATCCCAGGATAATGTTCAGGACAAACACATTTCCCAAAATCTTATTGGCCGTCACATAGTCTTTTTGACCCAGCCGCATCGACATAAGCGTAGAAGCTCCTACTCCCACCAACGATCCGAATGCCGCTGCCAGATTCATCAACGGGAAGGTAAGCGCCAACCCCGATATAGCCAGTGCTCCTACTCCATGGCCGATAAAAACACTATCGGTAATGTTGTACAACGACGAAGCCGTCATGGCAATAATAGCCGGAATGGCATATTCCATGAGTAGTTTCCCTACTTTTTCAGTCCCCAATGTAATTGGCAGGTCTTTTTGATTCATCTGTTCGATTTTTATAAATGATCCGGCTGCAAAGGTACTAAAAAAGCGGGTTGCTTATAGGCTCCTCCGCTTGGTAAAGGTAAGAGAAATAAAAGATTATTCAAATGTAAGGGTTGGAATATCAAATTAGTTTTTCGATATTGAAAAGCAGTGCTATGTTTAGGCGGTTTAAGCGGTAATTTCTTTACAAAGAACAGTAAAGCCGGCACCATAAGAAGTGATGGCTTCATAAATACAGATATGATATTTTCTACTGAACACAACACTCGTTGTATCTTCTCTATGACAGTTGAAACATACAATACCCAACCACTGTATCAGTTTCATTAAAGGCAAACCCGCCATACGACAATCCATTCTTTTCTTCTCACACTTCAAACCCATCCAACCATTTCACACTACTCATTTGTGCTTTAATCCGGTCGATGTCTCCGGTGCGGGTAACCAACAGGTCACGGCCATCCTCCTGAAGATCTTTGGTAAACTCGCCACCGTGTTTCATCACGTAATCCGTCATAGCCTGTCCGATTACCGCCATTAGGTCAAATTTAGCCACATCGTCCAATGCTATTCCGTTCAGGTCTTTATCGGTTAAATCCCATAACCAGTCTGCTCCGGCATGGGGTACATCCGAAATATCCCGGTTATCCAGCTTCTTGATGGCTGTTTCATCCAGCGATAACTGAAAACGTCTGTAATCCAGTCCTTGCGGCGTCATTACCCGGCGAATCGTATCCACCTGCATATCGCTGGCATCCTGACCCGATTCCGACATGATATATTTCAGCCAGAACAGTGCATCGGCACCTTTCGGATTGACAACATATTTCGGATCGACAATGCGAACGGTAGTTCCTGTTCCGAAACTGAATACGGTCAGCTTATCCAACGCATATTTCCCTTCAGGACCGTAGTGAACCCCTTCTATAATGGCACCCAGCGAAGGATTGTTGTACGTAGTGGTTCCTCCATCCACAAATCGTTCCAACGGAGTAAAATAGGTAGGTGCCGACATGGTTGCTTCCATGACCGCCCGGAGCAATACATCCTTGTAGGTACCCGTAAAGGTGCCGTTTGTTTCTTTAAAGCAGGTAAAGAAAGTTTCCTCTCCTGCCGACACGTCCTTGCCGGTAATAACCAGATCTATTCCCGTTTCCGCACAGGCCGTTTGCAGTGTAGTGGTTTTGCCTACCACGGTGGCAAGCAACGTACGGTAGTTCTTTTTACTATACAGGGGCGGGTCAATAATTTGATTGGCTAACAGACTTCGTCTCTCGAATACTTTATTCACCAGGTTCTTATAAAGCGCTTCTATCTCCGTGGCCGTCTTACCGCAAGCCACCAGTCCGGCAATGATTCCGCCGGTAGAGGTTCCCGCCACCATATCGAACAATTCATAACACGGCATTCCCGCCAGTTCTTCCAGCTTTTTCAGCAACTGTATCGTCAGGATACCACGTATCCCTCCGCCATCCAGGCACAACACGGTTTTGTTTCCTTCCGTGATTTGTAACTTAGTAAATGCTTCCGATTTTCCCATAGTGCTTTATTTTTTAGTGGATAAATAAGTACAGCAGGTTTTAAAATTACGAATTGTTGTATGATCTCGAGCAAAGCTGTATTTCAGAAGACATGTTTTGTCTTCTTGTCGTTATGAACAATTAATCAAGAACCCTTAGTTGTGTTGTTACTAAAGAGTGGTGAGAGATAAGTCATGATATTGTTCTAACATCTGTTTTGAAAACAAATAGACTTTACTATAAGAATGCATACTAAATTTATAATTCGTTTCTAGTAACTCAATCTCATTGATGATATTTCGCATTTCTTCATTATACTCAGACTTCTTTTCTGCCTCATATAATACTGTAATAATTAATAATGTTCTAATTAGTAAAACTCTTTCAAAAGCATTATTCCATGCTTCAGATCCTCTACTAAATGGTTTTCTAATTTCTACTACTTCTTTCAAAAATCTTTTTTTTAGTTTTCCAACAAACACTTTTCCTGTTTTGGAATCAACAACATATATTGACCAACCTGTTATATCAATTATTCCTGCATAGTCTTTATAAGATTCAAACTGATTTAGAAGTTTTATGAATTCATTTGTCCACAATTCAAAAATTTTATTGGCTGTAATTTCTTTATTTTCTTCAAGCTTTAGAAATATCTCTTCTGTAATTTTCTTTTCGATTAAAGGATATGGTGAATATAAAGCCTTATTGAAAAACGAATAAAGTCTTTCTTCTGAATAATTATCTTTTAGAAGATCATAAATTACAGACAAAATATTTGTTTCTAATTCAGAGTCATTATGTTTGCTCCAGAATCTATGATTTAGTAGACAATCAGAGAAAGCATTTAATGCATCATCTACAAATAAATTTGCGATTAATAAACTTTTTGTATCTTCAAATTTAATACAATCTTTTTCTCCTATGATTTTGGATATTAGAGCCGCAGTTGTTATCGCTTTTATTATAGGAATATTACATTCAATCCCTTGAAAAATTATTGATTCATCATATGTCCAAAATAATCTGTGATATAAGTGAGTAAATACTATATTTGTTAGCTTTAATAATGACGAATTCGCAAGGTCAATGTTCTTTTTTGCATTAAATTGATTTTGGATAAATCTTATTATTTTTAAAAATTCGTCGAAATCAGCTTTTAGTAATAATCTACTTCCATAATATGCACCCCAATTTCGCGAACTAATGGATTCATGTATATGTCCTTCCAAAGTAAGACTGCTTCTTATTATTTCTTCAAAATCACTATTAAAAAGAAATTGAAAATTATTGTCTCTATATGTTGCCTTTTCTGCTGAGAACCCAATTGGATATTCTGTTGACACTGTTATCTCAAGATATTTTCGAAGATTAACTATAAAATTATGATCTATATTATCTTCTATTATTGATAAAATTTTGCTACAATAATTTACATGAGCAAGGAAATGTCCAAAAGTAGACCAAAATCTATCAAATGATTCAGACTTTTGAATTGAATCACTGTTGATGAATTTGTCAATAATTTCTTTTTGAACATATTCCTCAGAAGCAATTTCTTCCTTTAATTCTTCATATAGACCTTCATCTGAAATTTCTTTAATCTCAATTTTGTCTTTCTTTGTCACTTTGCTTTTGTAGTCATATAAAGAAACAATCTTTAAATCTTTGCCCGATACTGTTTGCTGAATAATCTCATTAATATGATCATCAACTTTTCTAAGTATATTTTTAGGAATAGGAGTTATTAGCATTGGATTTTTTCTAGTGGCTCCTTGAATAGAATTTGAAAGATGAAATCCTTTTTCTAGTTCCCCTCCTTCAAAGATTAAAATATACCTATCATGTAAGATATTTTTATCACCTCCACCTGTACTTCTCAGATCATATATGTTTAACTTTAATGTATCGAATAAAGATGGATTAGATTTGACAAGTGATTTTATTCTCAAAGCTCTATTCGGCTCTGCTGTTACTTCAGAATTAGCTTTATCATCATCTGATGACGTAATTTGCGTACATGTAAGTATTGAAAATTCTGTATTTGCATTTGTTGTCCTTACAAGAAATTCTAATCCAACAGTGCCATAAAAAGGATCTTGTATAACAACTTTTTGTGCATTTCCAGTTATTTTTTTAAACCATTCTAAAAATGAAATAGCACCATGTTGATTATCTTTTGAATCCCATCCTTTTGGAAAAAATTCAGCATCAGACTTTTCAGGTGATAATTTATTTACAAGTTTTGAAAAAGATCTATCAGTCTCTACCCATGGATCTAAATCGTAATTTCCAATAGTAGTTGTACTAAATGAAGCTTTAGAAACTTTCTCAGCTTCTCTTACTTTTTCTATTGTTTTATTATTCGATTTTTCAATTATATCTAACCATGGTGATTTTACTAATCCACTTGCCTCAACCACTCCCATATTTGTACTAATCTGTCTCAATAAAATTGCAGAATCTTTATACCATATTTGAAATCCTTCTTTTTCTTCTTTCCATATGCTGATTGAGAAACTACCAATCTGTTCTTTACTTTCAAATTCAACAGTAATACTTTCATGATCTTTATGAAATAGATTTTTACATTCATCAAATATAATTTGTTCACCATTTTTGAAATAGCAATTTATTATCAAGTTTTTTGAACAAGTATAAATATTAGGCTCGATTGTAACTTTAATCTTTCGGCAACAAATTTCTTTTCTATAATCTATAGTAATTTCTTCTATATTAGTATCATGCCATACATTATGAACTTCATATTCATCTGAGCATTGAGTGTTTATGAATTCAATATTACCAAATCTAGTACAACCAGAAGAAGTAAAAGGTAAGTTAGTTTCTTCTTGTAAATACTTCAGCGTTGCTAATAATCCTTGTTGCCATTCTCCTAAATTAGAATCCTTATCAAATGTGACAATACTTTCTTTATTTAGATTGACTATTGGTAAAGTGAAAGATGACACATTTTTATAAGGGCTTATAAGAGTATTTTTTTCGTACGGGTTTCGAGAAATCAGTGTATTTGTATCATTGAATATTATCGGTCTTAATACAATATCATTCTTGTTCTGCTCGTCAAAAATAGACACATCAAAATGTAATTTGGTAGTATCTATGCAATTATTAATGCAAGAGTTCTCTAAACTATGACCAAGCAATAATTCATTTACAATATTGATTATGATTGGTGGATAATTGTAGAGACTAATTTTCGCAACAGAGTAAACAGTATCTTCAGATTTATGAATCTTTGAAAACTCGTTACTACAAGATATTTTATTCTCAATATCTTCTTTAGTAGTCTTTATGCACCAACCGTAAATGACTTTGTATTTTTTCTCATTAGTAGATATTCTTTTTAATTCTAATACAAAAAGTTGAAAAAGTAACTTAGTATCATTTTCAAATAATGGAAATAATCTAGGATCATTTATAACATCGTCATTAATATTGTTATTACTTTTTATTCTATTGTTTATCATAGCAAAGTATTTTAGGGGATCTAAGCTAGGTTCTCTGTTTATGCACTACATAAAAAAAATTTAAAGCTTTTATATTCTATTTCTTTTGAGTTAATATTAAGCAACTACAATATAACTATAAATTAAGTTGAATGAGTGTCTATTCTTTATTTTTTATTTCTTCTATAATTCCAATATCAAATGAATATAAATTTAAATTTTTTTCAAACTCGTCAACTACAATATTTAGTTGCTGATTAAGCATATCATGTAAAAATTTATTTTTAATATTTTTATTGAGCATCACTTTTTTCTCATTATAGATGTTTTGTATTTTTTTATACAGAGTAACTTTGTCATCTCTGTTAATTCTTTTTTCATTTTCTTGTTTTGTTAAATAATAACTGAGTAATACACAAAATATACTAATTACGCCTGAAATAATGATTTCATATGGGCTGTTATGTGTTATGCTTTCAAGTACAAGTAAGGAATTATCATTTTCATTGGCATTAAAATGCTGTGAACAAAGTAATTTTATTTTATTTTCTTCTTTATTATATATGCCTACTAAAGGTCTTGGATTCCTTCTAAATTGATCAAAAAAATCATTGAAATACTCACGATGTTCTATGATGTTATAATTTTTTATATAGTTTTCCTTTAGTTTGTTAGTGATATTCTTCAACGCCCCCTTTTTCGACAAGAATTCTTTATATCTTTTAATGTAATTTCTTTCAAGTTCTCTAAATATCTGTCTAATTTTTTTTGCTTGTTCTGGTAATTTAGAGATTACACTTCCAATTAAATGATTTATTGTTAATTCTATTCCTGATATTTTATATATTTCATAGCATTTGGTAAGACTTTCAAATCCAAGATCAATATTTTGTAGTATTAATAATTTATTAATACTATCCATTTCAGTTGAAACTTCTTGATAAAACTCAAATAATAAGCTTAGTTCAATGATTTCTCTATTAGGAAAAATAGATGTTGGTAAACCTAGTTTATATACAGAAAATACATCTTTGTTGAGATCAATTTCCGTAAAATTATAGTCATTATTTTTTAAAGCTATTGGTTTGTTGAAAACAATAATATTTTTAGGGTCAATATCATTTCCCAGACTCTCAATAATGTTGTCAAGCAAATCCAATTTATAATATAATGATGCGCACTTTGACAAAATGTCTGAAATACTCCATGTATTGATTTTCTTTTCTCCTATTTGTTTAATGCTTATTAATAGTCTATTGAGCTTTTTATAATGGTTCTCTTTATCCATGTTTGTTGATTATTATAAATTATTTTTTTTGAAATTAATAGTTATAAGTAAGTAGTAGTCAGAAAAGCATATTAGAACTACACTAATTATTTAATTTTTACCCATTCTTACAACTTCACAACCAACGAATACAATTCATCACAGAATAAGGTAATGTTGGGTAAGTCCGTCGAGAGTTTCGAAGGTTACAGTATAAATATCGTTTTTTTGGGGGGGGATAATTTGAGATTTCCCTGTTTCAGTTGTTTGTTTCAGTTTGCGTTTGGAGCTATTACTGTTGAGTACAAACAGGACAGCGGCATATTGTAATTTCTCAAGACTATCATTATACACCACAGTTGCCCACAACAAATACTGCAACGATAAATTCATTGTATGTGGTGAGGATGGTGTGGCATTCATGGAAATTGATATTTAGATTTAATGAATCAGAGACTATTCAAAAAGCGAAATCTAACTTCTTCCCCCTCAAAATCAATCTAGTTAAAAGAAGCACCAAAAATAAATATATAATATATAAAACACAAACTTTTTGTGTAAAATTTTTAATATTCTTTTAGTGTATAAATCTTATAAGTTCCTAAATCCTTTTCTACAGCCGTTTTCAGGACTATTATTTGCAATTATGTCTTTAGTTATTTATATTAATTTCTTTTTAAGACATTCGTTTATTTCACTTCGTACAACTTTCACAGATTCTTTTCTCTATAAGGAACAGACTCCGAATAGACAGACTTCGAAAACAAAGTATTTCTTTGATGCAGGTTGTCTCCTTCCGGCATTTTATCTTGGTTTCTGCTCTTTAATTTTTTATGTTGGCTCTTTATTCTTGGCTCTTAACTATACGCCTCAAAGTTAATAAGCCAAAATCAATTAACCAATTTCCATTTTTTCTAAAACAGCTATTACGATCAAAATACGGGGATATATTGCAAATAACGTTACTACCCGGTTGAAATTAGTAACTATATGTTTTTGGGAATGCTCTTTTTTACCTTTTCTAACGAAGGAAAAGTCCTTAAAACATCTTTATTTTGCATATTTATACCTATTCCGTAACCATTTTCCCATCACATTATTTCCTGCAAGAGTACTTCTTCTTATGATGCTACAGTGTTTCCGCTAAAGCAAAAGATTAACCACACTAGCCACAATAATTCACAATATAAATTTATGTTCTTCTATTGTTGTTCCATTCCTGTTGGGTATCTCGGTTCTTTAATCTTGGACTTACTTCTATTTAAGCACACATTTTTCACTTCTCGTTCCTCATCTCTCTTTTCTTGCCTCTACTTCCAGCACTCATTCCTCAATTCACAGTCCTTGCCTTACCCTTCTTCATCCGATTACCTCCCCTTTGTTTGTAACGAAGTGTTATTGTTTTATAGCAATATAAGCTCATAAAAAGCCTAAATCAATTTCAATCAAGCTGCTTAGTGCTGCATGTTTTCGGGTAGAACTATATTTAAGAAGATAGATTTTTCGCTATAAACTAACCATTAATTCCTCGTCAAAAACGTGAGAGAGCTGAACGAATGAGCTGTAAAAAAATTAATTTGTTATGTAGTTCTTTATATTGAATAACTCAGCATCAGAAAATTTTTCTTTTAATTTTTTCATATTGTTATAAACATCAGACGTATTAATTCTGTATCTTTCCAAAGCAATAAAAAATTTGAAGCTTTCATTATCCAGATCGTCATTGAGAAAATACATATCTTCAATTGCTTCTTTGTAGGATTTTCCTTCTTTGTGCATACCAAAGGCACTTTGATATTTCTTTATTGCCATTTCGGCTAAATAACTACTGTTGATTATGTGAACTTGACTTTGATCTATTGTTTCATCTAATTTTTTGCGCAGCCTTATATCATATCCATTTTTTTTATCAATATATTTCTCACAGCCTCTCTTAGAACATTTGTCTGCTTCTTTATGAATTTTACAAACTTGACAGATACATATTGGAATTGATCCTTTTTCTGACATAGGATTGTACACATTCATTAATAACTCATATAAAACAGTCCATTCAAACAGACTCTTATATATATTCGCAACGTAGCCATGATTAAATAATGTATTCGTATTGTGAGGATAAGCTACCTCAATAAACTTCTGTAAGCAAAAAATTGAATCTATAATTATGTCTTCAATCTCTTCAATCGAAAATCTATTTTCCGGTCTTTCTAATAATAGAACCAAAGCATCGTAAAAAAAAGAACAAGTCGACTTGTTATAGAGATGATTTAATTTGAATGGATATAATTGTTCCTCAAAGATTTTTTGACTAAGAAATGATTTAAATCTCAGTGAAATTAATCGATTGTATATACTACTATTAAGCCTGACTGATGTCAATGAAGGCATATTGTATAAATGCTTGAAATCTTCATCTTTTATATTTAAGCAGCCACAGGTGATTGATAAACGATAATGGGTATAGATTACATCTTCTAATTCTGGAAAAATAGATAGTTGATTTAATGATAAGTTTTGATAAAATTTGTCAGTACTAAATATTTTGAATCTATTCGCTTCGGCAACATGAATATGATCATAGGACGAATGAACATTTTGAATTATACGTCTTGTTATTTGTGTTCCTATATTATCAATCTGATCTCCAATCCACGCTTTATATATTGGTTTACTTTCAACAAACTGAATAAGCACCTTTAATATCTTTTTGTACATAAAAGCTGCTTCGCGAAAGTTGGAAGATCGTTTATAATATTTAGCTGACGCTAAATAATAAAGCAATGCTTTTTCAAGTTGAGATATTCCTTTGTTATATATAACCAATAATTGATACTCAATATTTGTGTATTTATTATTTTCTTGAAGTATTTTGACTATCTCATTTTTTATTAAGGGGTTATCATCGATATACACTTTGACAATTGAGGTTTTGTTGAAGATATTTAATTCTTCATTACCTGATTCAATTCCGAATAACTTATCATCTATCTGCCTGAAAATCTTAGTCAATTCTATTTTACGTTCAGGTTTAAAATATTCTGATATTATTATTTGTTTTATTAGAAAATCATCTGACCATAATTGGTCATTATCAGGAATATTGTCTAAATGGTTTTTTTTTGTTCGGGAATTGACGTTGTTTTTTAAAAAATTTATACCTTTTGCTCCAATAATATAATCTAACAACTCTGATAAGAAATCTGGAAATATATAATCTTGTTCTGTTGAACAACTAACCATAACATCTCCAAACCCTCCTAAGGTAGAAGCAAGGCTTTGATTAAAATTAGCTCTATTCGAATAAAATTTATACGCATTGTCTTCAAGTGCCTCTAAAAACAGAATAGCTTTAGTGCTTGGATATTCATTTTCTGTTAAATTCAAAAGGTTATCTGCCAAGATCTTTAAACTTCTGTTATAGTATTTACAAGCATAGCACGGTGCTATATTTCTTGTGTGTAACAGATAGTCTCTTTTTTCGCAACAATCCATCGCTTTTGAGATCAAATGCAATTTATGAGAAGGAGGATTAAATGATTTTTCATCTCCAATAAACCTTTTGAGTAGATCATTAAATTCGCCTTGCGTTGTTTTTTTAGGAGACTTCATGTGTTCAAATACATACTTTATTTCTTTATTTGTCTCTGAATTTCTATCATCTATCTCTTTATTGAGAAAGTCAACAAAGGCTCCTCTAAATACTGTTTTGTTGAGTAAAGATTTTTCCTTTTCAATTTTTTCATCAGTGTATTTTTGAAAATTTCTGAATCCAATATTCAGCAAGTATTTCAACAATTCCTTATCATCCATTTTTTTTGTAAACCGATCAATATCCCACCTAATATCATAATCCCAAAAATATAGACTCGCAAATAAATTAGAACTATGATGTGTAATCAAACCATTTTTATAGAATAAAATATCACCAACTTTCTTAAAGAAATCAGCTGAAATCAGAAATTTATCTTTAAGATTCGTTGCTAGATGTAAATACAAAAATTCACCTTCTACTACATCTATATTTTCTTGCGAAATACCACCAAGTTGCTGCTTTTCCAACACAAAAAGTTTGGCTAATAAAGCCTGATACATTAATCGCATATCTTCAAACATAGATAGGCGACTAATAATTTTGTTTTTTAATGGAGTTGTTATTTGTGCAAATCCAGGATTTACTTCCTCACCTTTAAATATAAAAGACATCTCAATATTAGTATCTCCTTCAAAAAATGCGGGTAATGTTTCCTGCCTAAATGTATCAACTTTATTTGATACATCTTCCTTTTCCTTCTTTTTGTAAAGAATAGAACCATATTTTCGCCAATCTTGTAGAACTTCTATTTTATATTCCAACCCTAATTTATCTTCAGTGAGATAGCGATAATCAATCAATATTGAAATTAACTCCGAGTATATTACATAAGCAGAATTATATGTTTTACGTTTTTCAAAAGCTAACCCAAGCTTCAATAAATTTCTAACAATAAATAATATGTGTGAATCATTGTGTGGATCATAAGTTCCTTTGAAATTTGTAGCTGCAAACTGAATGCAATTCTGGTATTCAAAAATCGCTTCTGTATATTCTTCGTCCAGTAGATGTAGGTCTCCAAGAATATGATGTATATTGGATATGGTATGTAATAAATCTGTTTTCCCTGAGCCTCTCAGTTCTTTTTCTTTTGTATATAATTTTAGAAATCCATCTAACAACCTAGTGTAATGGATTTTTACAGACAACGACTCATCTAATGAAAAATTGAATATCGCCGATGCTTCTTCCGACATTTTGGATACGTATTGTATTTCTTCTGAAATTTTCTTCGGAAACTTAAAAATGTATAAACCGGATATTATCGAACTTAAGTGAATTTGAGTTAGATAAGAAACGATTGAATCAATGAGTGATCGCAATTCAGGCGTCTTTGAACTATCTAAAATTTCAGGGGTATTTTCGATATTACGCCATGAAAAACCATTATTGTGAAATTTAAAGATATGGTCGATTAAAAATGAAGCAGATATTAATAATTTATCACCATAAGGACTCACATTATTCATGATTCCAAGCATAATTGGATGAGCTAGATAGTGAATAAATCCAATCTTACACTGATCTACATACCCAAAGCTAAGATAAATTCCCGGCGATTGAGTTCCGATATAAATCAAATTCTTTTTATCTTCTTTTTCGATCTCGTTTACTTCTATAAAATGTTTTTCGACTAGATTCGAAATCTTTTTTGGAGCACCGTTACTTACATGGGTAAGGTAATTGATAAATTGATATAAGAGTAAAGTCAGTCTCTCAAGTTCCTTTTCGTCGGTTAGTATTTTTGTCTCGCCTAGATATCTTTCATAATTTTTCAATGTAAGAATATCATAGCGATTTTTCTTTTCGTATTCCTTTTCATATTTCAGACAATCTAAATACCAATTAGGTATTAGAATTTGACAAACATAATGCTCTGCCATACTCACAATATCACCTTTCTTCTCATCAGATGCATCGGACAGAAAGCTTTCAACATAAATCACTTCATGAAAAATGCTACTAATAGAAAATTGTCTATCGGATACGTCGGCGAGAAAAGCATCATAAAGTTCCCGACCCGATATAAATATAAATTTTGCTTTTGCTGTGGTAATGAGATATTTCAGGTTGCCTAGTAAACGTAAAACATTTTGTCTTCGAATTCGCGTACTCGTACCGCCAGTAAATCCCGATGCCGAAGCATCATAGTCAGCATACAATATTTCTGTCTCTCCTTTATCTGATTTTGGATCAATTTTGTCTAGTTCATCAAATACAAATATAAATTCAGGTTTCAAAATCCATGGAGCCAAGTTTGATATATCGTCAAGTACATCTATCAAGTTTTTTTCGATTTGTCTTGCTCCGGCTACCGGATATTCCTTAACAACTCCAAACTTCGATTTTAGAGTGAATGTATTTATCGCTTGTCCGGCTTCATAAGTATTTTCTCTTCGGATACTCGCATCAATATTATCATTCAAAAACTTTAGTTTCCTGAGAACCATCCTTCTACTTGTACTAGCACTATATCTTGATTCGTAATAGATAAGTAGCGCTGCTTTTATTACAAAATTCAGAAGTAAACAATATATAAGGAAAAAATAATTCAAATGAATCCGAACTCCGAACAACCCCCATGTTATATACGCAAAGCTCTGTTCAAGATATATATCTATAAATTTTATTATTTCTTTGACCCGCTGTAAAGATTGTGATAAGAGATTCCTGTTTGTTGATGAGTTTTCCGGCTCAGAACCTTTTGATTTAATAGTACTATCTTCTCTAGATTTCTGTTGTATTTTTTCTGAAATATTATTCGTAATGGAGTTATTTTTCTTTATATCTCTATATGGGATTGTTGATGTACCATTCTCGAAATCTGACTCAGATTGAGTTAGATTTCTGATTGTTTGCGACGGGAATAATAAATATATATGAGTTAATGTAGTCAGATTGCTTTGCAATGAATTGTTCGTTGGTGAGGCCAAGTATCCTGCAATTGTTATAAATAATGTAATCTTTATTGTATAAAACAACCACTGGCGACGAAAGCTGTATGAAAAGCGTTTAAATTCAGTTTCTAGATTTCTGGCAATTAATCCTGCAATATCTTTTTCATCCAGCTCTTCGTGTCCCAGATTTAGGTGAATCACAACTCTTTTTCGTCTATCATTTATTTCCTGAAAATACTTCAATGCTAGGCCTGATATAAGCTTTAATTTGAAATATAAATAGTTCCAAATCTTCTTTATTTTCTTTTTATCTAAACTTATAAACTCCAAAAAATAATATTTATCAAGTATTTGGCTATAATAATAGTTATTGTAAAAATACAAAACACCTGATAGCGTAATAAATGTTGCAATTAACCGATTATAGACTTGTGGATTGTCTATGGAATAAGTATAGTAAATAAGTGTGAAAGCTATATCAACAATTAGAATAAAATAGATGGCACTATTAGTAAGAATATAAATAAAAAATATACTCCTTTTTTTTGATAGTGAAGGATAATTTTTTATTCTTCCTTTTTTGAAAGAATAATATATTAGTTCTGCTAGAATAAAGAGCGTAATAATTACCGATAATTCAATCAGGGGGCTTTGAATAAGCAAAGTTAATATGCTAAGTAAAACCCAGATAGAAAAACAAATTATAGCATGAATATGCCATCGAAACTTTTTTAATGTAATCTGATTAAGAACTTTATTCACAAAACTTGACTTACCCATTCCTCTATATCCCGTTATAAGATATGAACCTGTCTTAGATTCATTGTTTGTCAGTATCATACGTAGCTTTGCAATGATACTATCACGACCAATAAATCGATTGTCATCTTTTTCCATTTGCGATGGGCTATGGAAAAACTTATAATCGGGAATTTCTATATTTATCCGGGGAATTTTCGATGAGTTCAGTTTCATGATTACCGTGCTATAATATCTCTTTACTGGTTATTTCTTTTGAATATTTTCCGAAATTCTTCAATAAGATCTATCAAAGTTATATTATCTTTTGTTGCCATCTTTTGTAGATAGAATAAAATATCTTTATAGGTCTTATCTTTTTTGTCATTGTTATCAATCGATCTGATAAGCTCTATTAACTCTCCAATTTCGGTTATTTGCTTTTTGCAATCATCTGAGTTTTTCAAAAAGGATTTAAGGTCTTGTACACCCAACAGGTTGCATAAGACTAATTGGTAGGTTTGATCTTTTATTTTTGTATCATTAATTTTAGCAATCAAATCTATTAAAGCAATGATATACTTATTATTTGCTTCTTTTTCAGCACATTCATACATTCCTTTGATAATTTCTTTGCTATTCTCAATTCCACATAAATTCAATAGTAAATGCATTTTGAATTGTTGCGATTTGTCAGCATCACCTTGGCTTCCCTTTTCAAATGCTGTATTAAACTTATTGTATTTGATAATAAAATCATTAATATCCTGATCTATATATTTGCTTTCTCCTATACTAGCTAGTTTTAATGAGAGTTGCGATTTTATCAAGTGCTGAATATTAGTATCTGCAATTGAATTGCATATATCTGATGCTTTATCAAATTTTTCTAATTCAATTCGTCTTTCAATTAGCTTTTTGGTAATTAAGTCAATTCGCTTCGAATGAACTAATAAAAATATCGAAATTAATAATATTGAAACTATAAATATAATTATTACCCACCATGAATCTGAATAATCTGTATTCAATATCTGAGTTATTAGATAGCAGATATTGCATCCTGAATTAATTTTTGATACACATAAAAATATTGCCAAACACAGAATAATTATAGGGCTCAATAATACAATGGTTAGTTATAAAATGAAATACGTATCTGATAATAAGAAAAATAGATATAAAATAAGAGTTAAAACATTTGGGTAATTCATTGATTATCAGTATTTTTATTGATCATTCCGTAATCTTAAAGACATGTCAATCAATAAACTCCCAAATGCTAAGTCTCTAGTTATTAACGTATTGTATTCGAATGAATTTTCT
>Ga0302206_1000129_pt1 | contig 31917 bp, 28 predicted proteins | sample II_Fen_E2_1_FD_194581 | JGI IMG/M metagenome (GOLD analysis project Ga0302206, IMG submission 194581) | Peat permafrost microbial communities from Stordalen Mire near Abisko, Sweden - II_Fen_E2_1 | ecosystem: Environmental > Terrestrial > Soil > Wetlands > Permafrost | place: Sweden: Abisko...
TGAATTAAGAATATCCAAGCTTGAAGATATCGTGGCTCGCTCAAGAATTCTTGACGAATCAAAAATTAATATCTCATCAGTAAGATTACTTAACAGGGTAAAGATCAGGAATAAATCCAATAATTCTGTTATGGAATATCTTATTGTTCCTGAAAGTGAAGCAAATTTTAAACTCGGAAAGATTGCAGTCAGTTCTCCTATTGCCCAGGGTTTAATCGGGAAAAAAGTAGGTGATATAGTTCAGATAAAAGTACCTTCAGGAACAATCCCGTTTGAAATTATTTCAATTTCGATTTAATACTTTAGTTCACCAGCCATAATGGCGACTATTTTTACAAAAATAATCAAGGGGGAGATACCATGCTATAAGATAGCAGAGGATGAAAATTATTTTGCATTTCTCGATATTAATCCTTTGAGAGCCGGACATACTCTTATTGTTCCGAAGAGTGAGACAGATTATATTTTTGATCTGGAAGATGATTATTTAGCCGGGATGATTATTTTTTCTAAAAAAATCGCAGTGGCAATTAAGAGTGTGATTCCATGTAACCGTATCGGGGTCGCCATTTTGGGACTGGAGGTACCACACGCTCATATCCATCTAGTTCCAATGGATACAATGGAAGATATTAATTTCAAAAACCCTAAACTTAAGTTTACAACTGAGGAGTTTAAAGATATTGCGACAAGAATTAGTCGTACGGTTATTCTTTAATGTTAAGATTTAACTCGCTGCATGAGTTACTTATATGATTTGTGGGACGATTTTATAAGTCTTTTGTTTCCCAGGTTGTGCTATGCCTGTGGTAACCACCTTCTGAGGAATGAAAATCTGATCTGTACGGAATGTTATGTCGTAATTCCCCGGACCAATTATCATAAATTAGAGGATAATCCGGTAGCTCAACTCTTTTGGGGAAGATGTATGATAGAAAAAGCTGCTGCTTTCTCATATTACAATAAAGGCAGCAGGATAAGGAACCTGATTCATTATCTGAAGTATAAGGGAGTAAGGGAGATAGGATATGAGCTGGGAAGAATTTATGGCTTGTCTCTTAAGGCTTCAGGTTTTACTGACGATATTGATCTTATAATTCCGGTTCCGCTTCATCCTTCAAAAAAACGAATTCGTGGTTTCAATCAGAGCGAAACAATATCAATGGGTATTGCAGATGTTGCCCATTTACCCTTAGACGTAAAATCCCTTGCAAGAACAATAGTTTCTGTAACTCAGACTAAACGCTCACGGTATGAAAGATGGACAAATGTTGAGGGCATTTTCCAGGTCGTTGATCCACTGTCAATATCGGGGAAACATATTTTGCTTGTTGATGATGTCATCACTACCGGATCGACAATTGAATCATGTACAAATGCACTTCTTAAGTTTGAAGGAGTCAAAGTAAGCGTAGTGGCACTCGCATTTGCGGTTATGTAACAGAGTTAGTTCCCTTTCTTTATAACTCTTTTGGGATTTTTATTCATGAAATCTTTCCAGCTGCTGAAGGATTTTTCCTGGGTAGGATTATTTGTCTGGTAAAAATGACAAAGAGCAGCAGCAAGCCCATCGGTGGCGTCGAGTTTTATTTCTTTCAGATTGAATTTCAGTATATTCATCAGCATAGATGCTACTTGCTCCTTTGAAGCCGCACCCTGCCCGGTTATTGACATTTTGATCTTCCTGGGTGCATATTCAAATATTGGCAATGATCGTGTAAGCGCGGCAGCTATAGCTGCACCCTGAGCCCTTCCAAGTTTTAGCATCGACTGTACATTTTTACCATAAAAAGGAGCTTCTATCGCAAGTTCGTCGGGATGATACTCATCAATAATACCGATAGTCCTCTCAAAAATATGTTTCAATTTAAGGTAGTGATCTCCGAACTTTGAAAGATCAATTGAACCTATGGTAATAAGCTCCGGAATTGTACCGGAAGTTTTTATTACTCCGTAACCTGTAATACTTGTGCCAGGATCGATACCCAGAATTATCCTCTCCTTTGGTTTAACTTTCAATTTAGTTTATCTGTTTGTAATAAATATTATTTACCACAAAGGTACGCAAAGGATTCACTAAGGATCATAAAGAATTTTTACAATAACAATTTATTTATTCAGTATATATGCATTATTATTCTTTTCCGGCTTTTCAGAAAACATTATTGTAGGTTGATTAACATATAATCCTTTTGCTGAGACATTTCCATTTTCCAGGTAATAAATAGCTTCCTTAAAGCAAGCCTCATTCCGATCATTCCAATCGTGGGTAACATCATCAGGGACATACTTATCGGGTGCAAAACCTTTATAAAAACCACCCTGATCCGCAGAATTGACCAATGAGAAAGTTATTGGCCAGAATATATAACTGGTTTGAAACTGAAATCCAACCATTCCAACTGGTTTTCCATTAGTTGTATCCCCGATACATTTCACATCGAAGATTGGTTTTAGCCCATTGATAAAATCTTCACTTGCAGATGCAGTTCCTCTGGTGGTGATAACGATTAATTTTGTGATACTCAAAGGAGAAGATACTGATTTGAAGCTGTAGATTGTATTATATATTAAATTCTTGTTATTAAAGGTTAACTTAAGAAAAGGGTTACCAACCTGTGCTGTACCCGCAACATAACTTGCCATATTTGTCAGTACACTGAGATCACCTCCTCCGTTATATCTTAAATCTAAAATAAGATCTTTAATATTATTCTGACTGAAATAAGTAAAAGCATTCTGTAATTCCTGATTTGATGGTGGAATAAACTGGTCAAATACAAGATGTCCTGTAATTCCCGATTTCAGATGTAAAGTATCTGCAAGAATCACTGTATTCAACGTAAATGTTGCTTTTGTTGAGGAAATTGTGGAATCTTTTCCGGCAGGTGTCTGAAAAAGGAAGGTGTTAGTTACAGATGTTGAAGAAGCACCTATCAGGTTATTATATGCGGTGCCATCATTTGCAATAAATATTGAGGCCAGATCAGTCCCATTGAGCTTTTTCACAATCCATCCCCTTCGGACACCTTTACTGTACAAAGGGGAATTTGTGTAAATCTGGGCAATTCTTACCTGTTTGGAAGGATCGAGACCCATGCTGATCCCATGACCAACAAAACTTCCGGAATTCTGAGCCAGATATTGATCATATGTTTCCATAAAACTCCATCTGTCAAGAGTCTTGTATTTCATTGCTTCTAAAAGGTCATATGGATTGGTGTAATCAGTTTTAACTACAACCGGCATAAGATTATACCAGAAATAATATTTATTCATAACATTATAAAGAGTATCCATTGCCTGAGCATCAAGATTATTGGCTTTAGTTGCCGGCGTAACGTCCTTTTTACAGGAACCGAATCCAAGTATTGCGAAAAAAAGAAGAATAATGAGCTTTTTCATATTTTTAATTATATAATATTCTGCATATAACAATTAAACCACGATTTTTGATCGTTTGTTTTGAATAAAGATTCCTGAAATAATAAGGACCAATCCCAAAGGTGTTGTATAATAAACGGGTTCATGAAGAATAAAGTGTACAAAGACCAGGGAAAGAAAAGGAGCGATGTAAACCAGATTACTTACTTTCGCTGTTGTGGAAGCCATTTGAAGTGCTTTCAGCCAGAAAAGAAATGTTATGCCCATCTCAAATAGACCTATATAGACTGATGCTGCAATCCCTTTAATCCCCGTTTCAATTTGCAATTTTCCGGTAACAATCAGAGTAATTATCAGATAGATTGAACCGAACATGAAGTTGAGAAGAAGCTTAACCCCTTCATCCCTTTTATCTTTTACATTAAGGATAAAATAGAATGCCCAGAATATTGAACTGCCTGTAGCGAGAAAGACCCCGGTAAGATCAGAATGGCCGGGCTTAAAGAGCATGCCCTGCGATGAAATGGTATACACTCCTATAAAGCTGATAAACAGAGCTATGTAACTTTTGCTTTCAATTTTCTGTCTGAGAATCGGGACAGAAAGGAAAACAAGTATTATCGGCCATATCATATTGAGTGGCTGGGCAACCTGAGCAGGAAGTAACTGGTAGGCTTTAAGCAGAATAAGATAATAGAGAAAGGGATTTATAAAACCGAGAATTGCTGAACTTAAGAGTTCTCCAGGTGAGGTTATTAAGAGCAGATGAGCCTTTTTCCCGCCTAAAACTACAATAAGCAATAACAATGATGATGTAAGTGACGCAATTGTAAGCATCGGAAGAATGTCCATTTCACCGAGACAAATTTTAAATGCCGTGGGCACTGTTGACCAGAACAAGATGGCCAAACCGGCGTAGATATAAGATGATTTTGTCCGTTCCATAAAATTAATTCATTTAACCACAAAGATCAGAAAGGAATACACAAAGATCACAAAGAGTTGAAATATGTGTTTTTAACTTTGTGTCCTTTGAGCCTGCTTTGTGTTTTTTGTGGTTAATGGATTTCAAAAATAGCCAACTTTATTTGGTAAGGAAGCAGATTTTAATTTATCATCTTAAATCCCGTATATGGAATCAGTACTTCAGGTATTTTAATTCCTGATTCTGTCTGGTTATTTTCAAGTATTGCAGCAACAATTCTTGGCAGAGCCAGAGCACTGCCATTAAGCGTATGCACGAGACGGGTTTGTTTATCTCCTTTCTCTTTGAACCGGCACTTCAACCGGTTAGCCTGAAATGATTCAAAATTTGATACGGAACTTACTTCAAGCCAGCGTTTCTGAGCTGCCGACCACACTTCAAAGTCGTATGTAAGAGCAGAGGTAAATGACATATCTCCTCCGCAGAGCTTGAGGATACGATAGGGTAGTCCTAGTTTGATAATTAATCCCTCAACATGTTTTACCATTTCTTTTAGGGATTTATATGAATAATCTGGATGTGCAATTTGAACTATTTCAACTTTGTCAAATTGATGCAACCGGTTGAGGCCTCTTACATCTGCTCCCCACGAACCGGCCTCCCGTCTGAAACAAGGAGTATATGCAATATTTTTAATTGGAAGAATTTCTGCATTCAGTATAACATCCCTGTAGATATTTGTGACAGGGACTTCCGCTGTTGGGATCAGGTAAAAATTATCAAGTGTGGCATGATACATTTGCCCTTCTTTATCTGGTAACTGACCAGTGCCAAATCCGGAATCTTCATTAACCATTATAGGTGGCATCATTTCACGATAGCCAGCTTTTTCACCCTCATCAAGGAAGAAGCTTATCAAAGCCCTCTGCAACTTTGCTCCTTTCCCTTTATATACAGGAAATCCAGCTCCTGTAAGCTTAATACCAAGTTCAAAATCGATGATGTCATATTTTTTAATCAAGTCCCAATGCGGTATAACTGACTCAGAAAACTGAGAAATATCACTGCACTCTTTGATCTTTTCATTATTATTTGGTCCATGACCTTTAGGAACAGACTTATGAGGTAGGTTTGGGAGCTTAATTATTTCAGTTTTCAAGTCACTTTCAATTGGGCCAAGTTTATCGGAAAGAGACTTTATTTCTACCTTTAATGAAGATGTTTTTTCCTTCACTTTTTCAGCCTCATCTTGTTTTCCGTTTTTTATAAAGACTCCTATTTCTTTTGAAATCCGGTTCATTTCTCCTTGTAATAACTCACTTTTGGATTGTATCTCACGGAGTGAAGAGTCGAGTCTAAGAATATTTTCGATTATAGATTTGGCTTCAAAATTTTTTATTTTCAACCTGTTTATTATAAAAGTCTTTCTTTGGCGGATGAGGTTAATATTTAACATATTCAGTTAGAGTTTAATAAAAATGCTGGCGTATTCGCCTGCTGTAAAAATATCAAAAAACTCCCGATAAAGCTTTCCTGTGATGGAAAAGAATTTCGGGAGCCTGAATCTTTTTAAGATAATTGTTACTCAGTAACAGGTTTAACCGATACGTAAGTCTTATTATCTTTTTTTCTTTTGAACTCAACTTCACCGTCGGTGAGTGCAAAAAGAGTATGATCTTTTCCAAGGCCAACGTTATTGCCCGGGTTATGTTTGGTTCCTCTCTGGCGAACTATAATGTTGCCTGCTTTGGCTGTCTGGCCGCCGAAGAGCTTCACTCCCAATCGTTTACTTTCAGAATCGCGACCATTACGTGAACTACCTGCTCCTTTCTTATGTGCCATAATTCTATATTTTTATTTGCTTTAATTTTCAGTTAATTATTCTTTGCCCTTGGTTTTCTTTGCAGCAGGCTTTTTCTCAGCTGGTTTCTTTTCTGCAACTTTTTTCGAAGCTGTTTTCTTTACAGATGTTTCTGCTTTTTTAGTGGCAGGTTTTTTTGCAGCTTTCTTTTCTTTAGTGGTTTCTTCAGCAACTGTAACATCAGTTACTTTTGCTTCTGCCTTTTTCGGAGCTTCTCTCCTGGGTGAATTTACCCCGTTTATACTGATGATTTCAACCTGTGTAAAATTCTGACGATGTCCGTTCTTTACCCTGTATCCTTTCTTCCTTTTCTTCTTGAAAACGATTACCTTATCACCTCTCACCTTGTTGTCGAGAATCTTTCCTCCGATAACTGCTCCCTGAATTGTAGGTTCTCCGATAGTTATTTTACCTTCATCCTCAATTAAAAGAACCTTGTCAAATTCGACTTCTTTACCCTCTTCAAATTCTAGTCTGTGAACAAAAATTTTCTTGCCGTGCTCAACTTTAAACTGCTGACCTGCAATTTCTACGATTGCGTACATCTTATCTTTTTTTTACGTTACTCCATGAGGCGTATATAATCATTCGATCATATAACTTTAAGTTGCCCCTGTGGATTTATCCAAAATTGGACTGCAAAGATATAAAAATTAGATTATTTACAAACCAATAGGGCTAATTTTTTATTGTACGATGCCAATCAGGAATCAGATAGTTTGATCTCGCTTATTTTTCTGATGAAGGTGAATGAACAAAGAGCGGGCTTTTGTTGTAAGGATGTTGATAAAAAAGAATATTCTCACTCTAAGTGTTAGTGCTAATATCTTTATATTTGTCAGTAACAACATAAAACCGGTTATTTCTTTAGCGCATAAACAATTGACATGAAGAGAGTAAAGCTAAAAGTAATGGGCATTTCATACAGTCAGACTCAATCCGGAGCTTATGCGCTGATATTAATAGAGGAAAACGGAGACAGAAGAATCCCTATTATTATCGGGGGCTTTGAAGCACAGGCAATTGTAATCAAACTCGAAAATCTCGATCCTCCCCGGCCATTGACTCATGACCTGTTTAAGAAATTTGCAGATGAGTTTAATATCTCGGTAATCGAAGTTATGATTTATAAACTTGAAGAGGGTGTATTCTTCTCAAAGCTTGTTTGTAATAACGGAGAAAAGGAATATTCTATTGACAGCAGAACATCCGATGCCGTGGCAATAGCATTAAGATTCGGTTGTCCGATATTTATTACTGAAGAAATTCTTAAAAAAGCAGGGATAACTGTTAATCCTAGCGACAGTGAAATATCATCGGTAAACGAAGTTGAAAATTTCTTCGAGCCTGAAAAAACCAAATATGACACTTTTTCTGACGAGGAGCTCTATAAAATGATTGATGAGGCCATCAAGACCGAAGATTATGAGCGTGCTGCTACCGTAAGGGATGAAATCGAGAAAAGGAAGAAAAAAAAGTAGTAACCCATTCTTCATAATTTTGAATTATATAATCTTAAACTTATTATAATGAAAAGAGCTTTGTTACTTGTCATTCTGTCTCTATTACCTGTGTACTATTCGCTGGCAAAAGAGTACAAAGTCGCTTCGCCGGATAATAAAATCTCACTGACAGTAAATGTTGGAACAGATATCAAATTTACTGCGACCTGTGACGGCAAAGAGATAATAAACGATTCAAAAATTGCATTGGTACTGGCAAATGGAAAGGTACTGGGTGAAAATGAAAAGGTCAGAAAAGCAGCAGTCACGTCGTTTAATGATATCATCATACCGGTTGTGGCAAACAAAAAATCTGAAATAAAAGATAACTGTAATATACTGATAATCACTTTTAGTTCAGACTTTTCTCTGCAGTTCCGGGCATATAACGATGGAGTATCATACAGGTTTGAAACAGGCATGAAAGAAGAGATTACTGTAAAAAATGAAATCTCTGAATTGATATTTCCTGCAGGATCTCATGCCTGGTATCCTAGGGAGACAAGTTTTATGTCGCATAACGAAAGGACATTCATCTATTCCTCTCTCGATACTATTACCAACAAGCATCTTGCCAGCCTGCCGACACTCTTCCAGGTTAACGGTGTTGATGTGCTTCTAACCGAGTCTGATATTGAGGATTATCCCGGTATGTGGATTGTTGGAGGAGGATCGGGAAAAATAGAAGGTACATGGTCAAAATATCCTGAAACAGAGAAGCTTGTTGGTGACCGTAATTTGTTTATCATAAGTTCGAAAGACTACTTAGCAAAAACGAGTGGTTCCCGCACCTTTCCATGGAGGGTATTTATTATCGCACGAAACGATGCAAAGCTCCTTGAAAGTGACATGGTATATAAACTGGCCCCTCCATGTAAAATAGCTGATACAAAATGGATCAAACCGGGTCATGTCGCATGGGACTGGTGGAATGCCAATAATATTTACGGTGTTGACTTTAAATCAGGGATAAACAATGAGACATACAAATACTATATTGATTTTGCGGCGAAGAACGGGATTGAGTATATCATTCTTGATGAAGGATGGTACAAGTTGGGAAACGTACTGGAACAGAATCCTGGAATAAATGTCGCTGAACTTTGTAAATATGCTGAAAGCAAGAAGGTTGGGGTAATTTTGTGGGTAGTCTGGAAAACATTCTGGGATAAAATAGATGAAGCAATAGCTCTTTATGAAAAATGGGGAGTTAAAGGTGTTAAAGTTGATTTTATGCAGAGGGATGATCAGAAGGTAGTCAATTTTTACCTTGAAGCTGCCAGGAAAACTGCAGAACATCATCTTCTTATTGATTTCCATGGGGCATATAAACCTGATGGTCTTGGACGTACGTGGCCAAATGCCCTTACACGCGAAGGTGTTAAAGGTATGGAGAATGATAAGTGGAGTAAAGATATTAATCCCGATCACGATGCAACAATACCGTTCACAAGAATGGTAGCTGGTCCGATGGATTATACCCCTGGGGCCATGGTAAATATGGATAAGGCAAATTTTTCTCCGAATTTTACACGACCCGAGAGCCAGGGAACACGGGCACATCAGGTGGCATTATATGTCATTTATGAAAGTCCCTTACAGATGTTATCCGATAGCCCTTCAAACTATATGAAGGAACAGGAGACCACCGATTTCATTGTAAATATTCCTGTTGTTTGGGATGATATCATTGGACTTGACGGTAAAGTAGGTGATTATCTTTTACTTGCAAGAAGATCGGGTAAAGATTGGTTCGTCGGAGCAATTACTGACTGGACAAGTCGCGATATGGATCTGGACCTGTCATTTCTTCCCGCAGGGAAATACAAAATGGATATATTTCAGGATGGCATTAATGCGGACCATTATGCTGGTGATTATAAGCATCAGAAAACAGATGTTAAATCGGGTGATAAGATGAAAATTCATCTTGCTCCGGGTGGAGGATGGGCAGCAAAAATTACTCCTGAATAGCAAAATCAGGTAAAAGGAATGAAACAATATCTTGATCTGCTTGATCATGTATTAAAAACCGGAATTGAAAAAAAAGACAGAACCGGTACGGGAACAATCAGCGTATTTGGTTATCAGATGAGATTCAACCTTGACGAAGGGTTTCCTCTCCTCACAACCAAAAAGCTACATCTCAAGTCTATCATTCATGAATTACTCTGGTTTATTTCAGGAGATACAAACACCAGATACCTGAACGATAATGGAGTAAAGATCTGGAACGAATGGGCTGATAAAGATGGAAACCTCGGGCCGGTTTACGGGTACCAGTGGCGTTCCTGGCCTTCCGAAGGTGGGAAAGAGATTGATCAGCTGGGCAATGTTATCAGATCAATAAAGCAATCGCCGGACTCTCGCAGGCATATTGTAAGCGCATGGAACGTTGGTGAATTAGATAAAATGGCACTTCCTCCGTGTCATATTTTATTCCAGTTCTACGTGGCAGGTGGGAAGTTATCGTGTCAGCTTTATCAGCGAAGCGCTGATATATTTCTTGGAGTGCCATTTAATATTGCATCATATGCGTTGTTAACGCTTATGGTAGCTCAGGTTACCGGCCTTAAACCGGGGGATTTTGTACACACACTTGGTGATGCACATATTTACCTGAATCATATTGATCAGATAAAACTTCAACTCACAAGGGATCCATATAAACTGCCTAAAATGGTAATTAATCCTGAAATAGATAATATTCTCACATTCAGATATGATGATTTTACTCTTTTGGATTATATTTCCCATCCACATATTAAAGGTGATATTTCAGTATGAATAAATAAAAATGTAAGTGTTTGAATATTAGTAACATTTTGATAATAAATAGTCAGATAATATTTAAAGTATGATCTCAATAATAGTTGCTGTCTCTGAAGATTGGGGAATTGGAAAGGACAATGAGCTTTTATGGCACATTTCTGAAGATCTGCGTAGATTTAAAAGGCTGACATCGGGGAACACTGTTATTATGGGGAAAAAAACATGGGAATCATTACCTCGACGTCCCTTGCCCGGACGGAAAAATATTGTTCTCACTGATAACCCGAATGAATCAATCGAAAATTCTGTTACCGCGTATTCTCTTGAAGATGCATTAAACAAATGCTTACCTGATGAAGAAATATTTATTATAGGAGGAGGGAGCATTTATCGTCAGTTCCTGCCGATTGCAGACCGTCTGTATATAACTCATGTTCATAAAAAAGCGCCGGCAGATATTTATTTTCCGGAAATAGATCAGAGTATATGGGAAGCTATAGAGAAGGAGGAGTTTAAAACCGACAATGAAGTCAATATTCCTTATACATATATTATCTACCAAAGAAGAAATAGAATCGGGTAAGGGTAAGGTTAAGGTTAAGGTTGAGATTGAAATTTATTTCTCAACCTCAGCCTTAGCCTAAACCTCATTGCTGTCTATAGAGAAGCACGGTTTATGGATTTTATGATGCCTTTAGTATCTTCAGGTTTATTCTTTCAAGCTTCCTGTTCGCGTAATCGATCGTTATTTCCAGCTCATTGGTATCAACCGATGGCATTTCAAACATTGCATCAAGCATGATTGTTTCACAGATTGATCTTAACCCACGGGCTCCGAGTTTGAATTCAATGGCTTTATCTACAATATATTCGAGAACACCCTCTGCAAAGGTAAGATCGATATTGTCCATTTTGAACAATTTGATATACTGTTTAACCAAAGCGTTTTTAGGTTCGGTAAGTATCGCTCTGAGAGCTTCTCTGTCCAAAGGATTCAAATGAGTAAGAACGGGCAACCTGCCTATTATCTCCGGTATAAGTCCATATGATCTGAGATCCTGAGGTGCAATATATTGAAGCAGATTGTTTTTATCAACTTTTTCGCGGATTTTGGAAGTGCCGAAACCAACTATTTGAGTATTAAGCCGTTGTGCAATTTTCTTATCAATGCCTTCAAAAGCGCCTCCGCAAATAAAAAGAATATTCTTTGTATCTACCGGGATCATTTTTTGTTCAGGATGTTTCCGACCTCCCTGGGGTGGTACATTTACTATTGAGCCTTCAAGTAATTTCAGAAGACCCTGCTGGACACCTTCACCCGATACATCACGGGTTATCGAAGGATTGTCTCCTTTTCTTGCAATCTTGTCGATTTCATCGATAAAAACGATACCTTTTTCAGCTGCTTTTACGTCATAATCTGCATTTTGCAGCAGCCTTGTCAGAAGACTTTCAATGTCTTCACCTACATAGCCGGCCTCAGTTAGAACAGTTGCATCAACTATGGTAAAAGGAACATGCAGCATTTTTGCAACGGTTCTGGCAAGAAGAGTCTTGCCTGTACCGGTTTCCCCGACAAGTATAATATTTGACTTTTCAATTTCAATATCGTCAGCATCAGGCTTTTGCATCAGCCTTTTATAGTGGTTATATACAGCAACGGCAATTATCTTCTTAGCCATATCCTGACCAATTACATACTGGTCGAGAAAATTCTTGATTTCTGCAGGTTTAAGAAGATTGATAGTATCAAAAGGTATATTCTTTTTGTTGCCAAGTTCCTCGTTCATTATGCTGTGAGCCTGCTCAATACAATGGTCACAAATATGCCCCTCGAGACCTGCAATAAGCATGGTGGCCTCCTTCTTTGTCCTACCGCAAAAAGAACATTTATCCATTGAAACTATTTTTGATTTTTCACCAGAATCTCATCTATCATCCCATAATCTTTTGCTTCCTGAGCTGTCATCCAATAGTCTCTGTCAGAATCTTTTTCAACTTTTTCAACAGGATTGCCGGAATGGAATGCTATTATTTCATAAAGCTCCCTTTTCAATTTCATGATTTCCCGTGCCTGGATCTCTATATCAGAAGCCTGGCCTTCAAATCCACCAGCCGGTTGATGAATCATTATCCTGGAATGTTTAAGAGCAGATCTTTTACCTTTTTTACCGGCAGTGAGGAGAACAGCTCCCATAGAAGCTGCCATTCCGGTGCAGATTGTAGATATATCAGCAGAGATAAACTGCATTGTATCGTAGATACCCAGTCCTGCGTTTACAGATCCGCCAGGAGTATTGAAATAGATAAAGATATCTTTTGCAGGATCTGTTGAATCGAGATATAGTAACTGTGCCTGTATGATATTTGCCACATAATCATCTATAGGCAAACCAAGGAAAATTATCCTGTCCATCATCAGACGGGAAAAGACATCCATAGATGCCACATTCAGCTGCCTTTCTTCAATAATAGTTGGAGATATATAACTTCCATAAACAGATGCGTACTTATGCAGACCAAGGCTGCTGACTCCGCGTTTACTTCTGGCATACTTTCCAAAATCGTCAAGAATATTCATATTTTTTGCTTTTGAAATTAACATGCAAAGATACTAAAATAAATATAAATCATCGCAAAGCTTCGTTTACGATTCGAAAAGCTTATTGAATTCCTCGATCGTAACACTCTTGTTTTCAAGCTTTACAAGTTCTTTCATAAGAATAATAGCCTTCTCCTCAAGGATCTTATCGGCTATTCTTTTTGCATCCTCATCTCTTTTCAGAGTCTCTTTTGCATAATTGGCTATCTGTTCATCGGTAGCGTAGAAAAGGCCATATTGCTGAAACTGGTATCTTGTTATCTTCTCAGCCTCCATCTGCAATTCTTCGTCACTTATCTTTACTTCGTTGTTGCGGGCGATTTTGTTTCGTATCAGTTGCCACTTAAGATCCTTCCTGAAACTATCAAATTCTTTCCCGATCTGTTCCTCAGTCGATTTTTCATTGACTCTGAGAAGCCATCTTTTCAGGAATTCCTCAGGAAGCTGGAAATCTGTTTTTTCCATGGCCAGGGCTTTGATGTCCATCAGTAACTTGAAATCGCTCTCCCGTCTCAGGTTAATTGTGATCTCCTCCTCAATCCTTTTCATGAATTCCTCTTCAGAGTTCACTACACCTTCTCCAAAAATCCTGTCGAAAAGCTCTTTTCCCAAAGCAGCAGGATAGAAACGGCTTATATCATTAACGGTAAATCTGTAGTTTCCTTCAAGATTTTCAATCTCTTCCTTCTTTTTATGCAGGATCCCTGCAATCTCAGTATCGTTAGGGTATGCTTTTTTCAGGTCGAAGTCAATTGAATCTCCGATACTTTTACCGATGAACTCTTTTTTTATATTTTTATCCTTAATTATATCGATACCAAGTGACGTATCTTCAACAGAAGGACCTTCAGGTCTCACATTGCCATCATTATCAATAGCTTCAATTTTCCCCTTAACCACATCCTTTTCTTCAGTCTGGTCAGCCTTTCTTAATTCACCAAACCGGCGGGTGTAATTTTCGAGGTATTCATTTCTCATCTTCTCATCTATAATGATCTCATACTGGTTGACTTTATTTTTTTTGGATAATTTCAACTCAATCGGAGGGGTAAGTCCGATCTCAAATGAAAAAGTAAAAGCCTCCTGCGTATCGAAATCTATTCTATCCTGTTCATCTGCTTTTGGAAGAGGATCCCCAAGAATCTCAAGTTTTTCGTCAGTAATGTATTTCTGAATGTTTTCCGTAACAACCTTATTGATTTCATCAATCTGAACAGCCCTGCCGTACATTTTTTTAATCAGTCCTATGGGGACCATTCCAGGACGGAATCCTTTTATTGTTGCTTTCTTCCTGTAATCCTTTAATACTGTTTCGACTTTTTCTTCATAATCGGTTTTATCGATCCTGACCTTCAGAACAGCATTCAGATCATCAATGTTTTCTCTGGTAATATTCATTTTAGTTGTTGTTTATAGCCTGTTAAAAAAACCGCCAAAACGCACTTTTTAAGAGGTTACGGGCGGCCTGACATTTTTGTGCGGATGAAGGGACTCGAACCCCCACGTCACGAAGACACAAGATCCTAAGTCTTGCTCGGCTACCAATTACGACACATCCGCGGTAAATTTCCCCGCAAAAGTATAATAATTTATTATGAAAACAAATTGAACAAGCTACCTGCGCAGTTCAAAATTCTTCCCGAGATAGACTTTTCTTACATGCTCATCATCTGCCAATTGCGCAGAAGTGCCGGATTTGAGGATACGACCCTCGAAAAGAAGGTATGCCCGATCGGTGATAGTAAGTGTCTCGTGAACATTATGATCGGTTATAAGAATCCCTATATTTTTTTCCCTGAGTTTGGAAACAATTTCCTGAATATCCTCCACAGCAATGGGGTCGACACCTGCAAAAGGTTCGTCGAGTAATATAAATTTTGGTTTAAGTGCCAGGGCCCGTGCAATTTCAGTACGTCTTCTTTCACCACCAGAGAGCTGGATTCCTTTACTTGTCCTTATTTTTTGTAACCCGAACTCGCCAAGAAGAGTCTCAAGTCTTTCTGCCTGCTCTGTTTTTGGAAAGCCCGACATTTCAAGAACTGCACGAATGTTATCTTCAACTGACATGTTTCTGAATACGGAAGCTTCCTGTGCAAGATAACCAATACCTTTTCTTGCACGTTTATATACAGGAAGAGTTGTTATTTCTTCTTCATCCAGAAATATTTTCCCCTCTCTTGGCCTTATTAATCCGACAATCATGTAAAATGTGGTAGTTTTACCGGCACCATTCGGACCAAGCAGACCAACTATCTCACCCTGTTCGACTTCAACAGAAACATGGTCAACAACAGTCCTGTTGCGGTATTTCTTGACAAGATTTTCGGTGTACAGTTTCATTTAATACACTATGAAGTTGCAGGTTCGGTTTTTTCATCTCCCTCAAAGAATTCTTTTCGGTCCTTCTCTTTTTGCTTCATTACCTTTGCCGAGATAAAAATACTGACCTCGTAAAGAAGAAGAAGAGGAATAGCAACAAGTGTCTGGGAAAAGACATCGGGAGGAGTGATAATTGCAGCAATAATAAATATTACAACGATTGCATGTTTCCTGTATTGTCTCATGAATTTTGGTGTAAGAATACCAATCTTTGTGAGGAAGAAAGCTACAATCGGCAGTTCGAAAACTAATCCGGTGGCAAGGCATATTGATGTAAGGGTACCGATATATGACCTTACATTAATCTGATTGACAACCGAGGGATCAATTTCATATGAGCTGAGAAAATGTATTGAGAGTGGTGCAAGCATAAAATACCCGAATAGAACCCCTATGAAGAATAGCCCTGAAGCAGCTAATACTGCCCCTTTTGCATACCTTGCCTCGTTAGGTTTGAGAGCTGGTTTAAAAAATTGCCAGAACTCCCAGAGTATAACCGGAAATGCAAGAATCAGACCGGCAACCATAGCAGCTGTTATGTGAGTTGTAATCTGTCCCGACATTTTTATGCTGATAAGGTTCAATGGCTTGGTATTAATACATAAAGCCGCAGTTTTAAGATATTCCCCAAGCTGGCAAAGTAAACGGTTGGTAATAAAATCAGGGCTTTTGGGACCAAGAATAATTTTATTGAAAAGTATGTTTTTAAATATAAAAGCTATAATCATAAAGAATACTATAGCTAAAATGGAACGGATAATATGCCACCTTAATTCCTCGAGATGTTGTAGGAATGACATCTCTTTCTCCCCATTCTTCCCTTTTTTCCCAAATATTGCCATCGAAACTGATATTAGATTGAATTAAAATTCAGCCTGTAAAGATGATAAATCTTCTATTGCAAAACAATATTAATATTTTAGGGTTATGAATAATATTAACCTGTACGAAACCAATTGGGATTCTGATTATTAAATCTCAAGGAAATCAATTCAATTGTCTTCATGATATCTGTAAGATGGATAGTCAGATTCATTTAATGAAGACGAAAATGATAATTGCAGAATATTACTGATAATTTAACCTGATATCAATTTTGTTAATTAATTATTAAAAATATTATTTGAATAAGAAATTTATTAACTTTATGTAAACTGTAAAATCAAAGTTCATTACAGTTGACTAATACTATCATTTTGGGAAGATTATGTTGAATGATTCTACTATACATGACTACTTAAAAAAGTACTTTGGTTTTGATACTTTTAAAGGTAATCAGGAACCTATAATAAGGAATGTCTTGTCGGGGCGGGATACCTTTGTATTAATGCCTACAGGGGGTGGCAAATCACTTTGTTACCAGTTACCCGCTGTTATGAAGAAGGGAATAGCTATCGTAATTTCTCCTCTTATAGCCCTAATGAAGAATCAGGTTGATGCGATGAGAAATTTCAGTACTGACGATGATGTTGCTCACTTCCTTAATTCATCACTCACTAAGGCTGAGATAGCAAGGGTTAAAAAAGATGTACTATCAGGGAAAGCAAAACTTCTGTATGTCGCTCCCGAATCGCTGACCAAAGAGGAGAATATTGAGTTCCTGAAAAATATAGATATCTCCTTTTATGCAATCGATGAAGCTCATTGTATTTCAGAATGGGGCCATGATTTCAGACCTGAATACCGGAGGATCAGGCCTATAATTGATATGATTGGCAGGTCACCCATAATAGCTCTTACTGCAACTGCAACTCCCAAGGTTCAGCATGATATTCAGAAAAATCTGAATATTCTGGATGCTGAGATATTCAAATCTTCCTTTAACCGGCCAAATCTCTATTATGAAGTCAAGTCAAAACAGGATGTTACAAAGGAGATCATTAAATATATAAAGAATAATGCCGGTAAGTCAGGAATTATCTACTGTTTGAGCCGAAAGAAGGTGGAGGAAATGGCCGAAGTCCTGAAGGTAAATGGTATTAAAGCTCTACCTTATCATGCAGGGATGGACTCTGCTACCCGTACAATGAACCAGGATAAATTCCTTATGGAGGAGGCCGATATTATTGTTGCAACTATTGCTTTTGGAATGGGAATTGATAAACCCGATGTACGCTTTGTAATTCATTATGATATACCCAAAAGCCTTGAAGGATATTACCAGGAGACAGGACGGGCGGGACGTGACGGAGGTGAAGGAAACTGTATTGCTTATTATAGTTACAATGATATTCTGAAACTTGAGAAATTCATGCAGGGGAAACCGATTGCAGAACAGGAGATAGGAAAACAACTCCTTCTCGAAACTGTTTCATACGCTGAATCCTCTGTATGCAGAAGAAAGCTCTTACTTCATTATTTTGGGGAGGAGTACCTGAAAGAAAACTGCGAAGCATGCGATAACTGCCTCCATCCTAAATCACAGTTTGAAGGTAATGAAGCAGTGGTAAGCGTTCTTGAGACAGTACTGGCTGTTAAAGAGAAATTTAAGGCAGATCATATTGCAAATATCCTTTCAGGTAAAGTTACCTCGGCGATAAAATCTTATAAACATCATAAACTTGAATTCTTCGGCATTGGGGAAGATAAAGATGAGAAGTTCTGGAATATGGTTATCAGACAGGCTCTTATTGCCCTATTCCTCACCAAGGATATTGAGAATTACGGCCTTCTGAAAATTACCCAGAAAGGATTGGATTTTCTAGAAAATCCCACTTCATTCATGCTCGCGGAGGATCACGACTATACTGACACAACAGATGAAGAAAATGCTTTCGGTGCACGAACAGCCGCAGTTGATGAAGAACTATTCAGTATCCTTAAGGATCTTCGTAAAAAGCTTTCAAAACAGAAAGATGTCCCGCCATTTGTGATTTTTCAGGACCCGTCTCTCGAAGATATGGCCATTCAATACCCGATAACCATAGATGAACTGCAGAATATTTCAGGTGTGGGCTCGGGGAAGGCACAACGCTATGGAGAGGAATTCATAGAGATAATCAAAAAATATGTTGAGGAAAAAGAGATCATCAGACCTCTTGATATGGTGGTAAAATCTGTTGTCAACAAATCTGGTATTAAGGTTTATATTATCCAGAGCATTGATATGAAAAGACCTCTTGAGGATATTGCCGAAGCGAAAGGACTTGAGATGGCGGAACTTGTATCGGAGATTGAAGCAATAGTTAATTCAGGAACCCGGATAAATCTCGATTATTATATCAATATGACTATTGACGATGAGCGCCAGCAAGATATTTATTCATATTTCAGAGAAGAAGCAGAATCTGATTCACTTGAAGATGCTATTAAAGAACTTGGCAACGAATTCGAAGAAGAAGAAATCAGACTGGTAAGGATTAAGTTTCTTTCCGAGATGGGGAATTAGGATTCTTTTTAATTCTATTCTTGCATTGCGGATTGGCTGTGCCAGGCTTGTCTTTGGGGGTTATCGAATTCGGATTGATTATTTTTAATCTGCAATCTGCGATCGGCAATCCGCATCATTTTTCCCTGAATATCAGCGAGTAAAATACAACTGCAAGAATATAAAAGGGATATGTTAACTGTGCAGGCAAAAACCATCTTATCAGTTCTCTTTTGCCATACCTCCCTGATGTATTCAGAAGGATTAAAAAATCCGGAATTGATTTTAATATTAAAACCAACAAAAATGCCCAGATTAATACCGGAGACATAAACAAGGCAATAAGCAAAGTTATCTCCAAATTGACCGTGACAAATATTACTATTCCCAGAATTATTGTATAACTGTCTTTATAAGCTTTTACTTTAGAAATCCACCTGCTTCTCTGCTTCAGAAACGATCTGAATGTTGATGACGATTCCGTTGTTACCAATACATCTGATGATTCTAACCATGTTATATTTGAATGTGTTACTGCTTTCAGACTATGCAATAAGAAAATATCATCACCTGAGTTTATTTCATCATGCAGATTTTCCGAATGATTAAGATATATTTCCCTGGTAAAAGCAAGGTTTGCGCCATTGCACATCGTAGCTTTTCCCGAAAGCGCACATCCTGCAGTAATTCCCTGCAGACTAAGAAACTCAATCTCCTGGAACTTTCCGAAAAATCCGGGAACTGATTTTATCTTAACAGGACAAATAATTAAATCAGGTTTATTTACTTCATAAAATGAAGCAATTGTTCTGATCCAGTTCATTTCCATACTACAGTCGGCATCCGTTGTGATAATGAGCTTACCTTTGGCAGAGTTTATCCCGGTTCTTAGAGCCTGCTTTTTCCCCTTCCCAGTATTATTTAATGTATGAATATTGACGATTCCGCTAAACTCAGCAGCAATTGTTGCGGTTAAGTCTGTGGAATTATCATTGACAATTATGACCTCAAATAAATATTCGGGATAATTCTGGAGAGTAAGACTGTTTAAAAGAGCAGGAAGGTTTTTCTGCTCGTTACGGCATGCAACCACCACCGATACAAATGTTTTTGGTTCTGTCAGGCTAATAAAGCGTTTAATCTTAAGCAGACTTCTGTAAATCTTTAAAAGAATAAATAAATAAGGAAGGATCAGTATAGAAGCAAGCCACTGCATAGCTTATTCCTTCATCCATTCATACATCTTATAGTGCAGACTCTTCATTCCAAGAGCCTCATATGTTTGCTGAGCTCCTGAGTTATTCGTTTCAACATAGAGGCGAAGCCCTGCAATGCCCTCTTTATCAGCTTCATTTTTGATGTACTTATACATTGACCTGAATATACCGGTTCTTCTTAATACGGGTAACACATAAACAGATTGGAACCACCACACATTGGAGTTTCTCCAGTCGCTCCATTCATATGTTATAAGCAAAGAAGCCACAACACTTCCCTTTTCTTCAGCAATCCAGTACTGTCCGCGGGAGGGATCAGCGAAAACAGCATTAACCCCTTTATTGATTGTTCCCGGGACAAGAGTCATTTGTTCCGTTTCCCAGGCCATCTTTTGCTGAAAATCTATTATTACTGCAGCGTCTTCGGGTGTCGCTTTACGGATAGTTAACATTTAATTTAAAGTCTTTTATTAATGTATAATTTTAAGAACTTACACAGAGTTTCACAGAGGAATCACAGAGTTGCACAGAGACTACATTCTGCCTTAAATTTTTTCATTTTGCATTTTGCATTTTGATTTTTCTCTGTGTCACTCTGTGCTTCTCTGTGTCTCTCTGTGACAGTTCTTTTATTTCACTCTTTCCCTTTGTCTATTTACTTTTGTCTTTTATCTTTTATCTTTTTCTTTAAACTATAACCTCAACCTCAACCTTAACCTTAACCTCAACCTCAACCTCAACCTTAACCTTAGCCTTAACCTCTATTTATACTCATCCCAGCTCTTAATCGCCAGATCGTCGATGCTAAGTTTACAGAAGGCCAGAATAAAGGCGCTTGCAAGTCGTGCATTTGTAATAAGAGGAACATTATAATCCACTGCGCTCCTTCTTATGGTATAATCATTATTAAGTTCCTTATCGCTGAGGTCTTTAGGAATGTTTACGACCAGATCAACCTCACGCGACTTTATGAGATCAATAGTGTTTGGCGATTTATTCTCATCAGGCCAGTAAGCTACATGGGCTTCAACGCCGGCATTTTTAAGGAACTGTTGAGTGCCTCTTGTTGCGTACAACTTATGTCCTTTTTCACGAAGTGCCCTGGCACTGTTAAGGAGTTCAACTTTTGACCTGGCAGGGCCTGTTGAAAGGAGGATACTCTTTTTTGGCACCCTGTAACCGACAGAGAACATAGCTTTGAGTATAGCTTCATAGAAACCCTCACCTATACACCCGACTTCACCAGTTGATGACATATCAACACCTAAAACAGGGTCAGCTTTGGCAAGGCGCGAAAAGCTGAACTGAGGTGCTTTAACTCCAACATAATCGAGTTCGAATATTGTTTTCACAGGCTTTTCTGCAGGAACACCCAGCATAACTTTCGTAGCAAGTTCTATAAGATTGGTTTTGAGAACCTTGGAAACGAATGGCATACTCCGGCTTGCACGCAGGTTGCATTCAATTACTTTAATATCATTGTCTTTTGCAAGGAACTGGATGTTAAAAGGTCCCGAAATATTCAGTTCTTTTGCGATCTGACGTGAGATACGCTTTATCCTTCTTGATGTTTCAAAATATATTTTCTGAGCAGGAAATACCATTGTTGCATCACCTGAGTGGACCCCTGCAAACTCAACATGTTCGCTGATAGCGTAGGCTAACATTTCACCGTCACGGGCAACTGCGTCGATCTCAATCTCCTTTGCATTCTCAATAAACTCCGATACAACTACCGGATATTGTTTTGAGACCTGGGCTGCGAGTTTGAGGAAGTGAGATAGTTCATTTTTATTTGAAACTACGTTCATTGCGGCACCTGAAAGAACATATGATGGCCTTATGAGGACAGGGAAACCTATACGGTCGACAAATTCAAAAATATCGTCTATTGTGGACAGTTCTTTCCATCGTGGCTGGTCAACTTTCAGGATATCAAGCATTTCAGAAAACTTATGTCTGTTCTCTGCCCTGTCAATAGAAACAGGTGAGGTACCCAGCACGGGTACATTTTCTTTATAAAGCCTCATGGCCAGGTTATTGGGTATCTGACCGCCAACAGATACAATTACACCTCCGGGCTTCTCAAGATCAATTATATCGAGTACCCTTTCAAAAGTCAGTTCATCAAAGTACAGCCTGTCGCATATATCATAATCAGTACTGACAGTTTCGGGATTATAATTTATCATAATGGATCGGAATCCCTCTTTTCTTATTGTATCAATGGCATTAACCGAGCACCAGTCAAATTCAACGCTTGAGCCTATCCTGTAAGCACCTGATCCAAGGACAATGACCGATTTTTTATCGTTTTCACATATTATATCATGTTCAGAACCACTGTAAGTCAGGTAGAGATAATTTGTAACAGCAGGATATTCTGCGGCGAGGGTATCTATTTGCTTAATATAGGGAACAATACCTAATGATTTCCTGTATTCCCTTACCTTCATAAGGTCATCGTTAATCTGATCGGAACCTGATTTTAAAACATGTCTGGCAATCTGGAAATCACTGAACCCGTTTTTCTTGGAATGGGAGAGGAGATCTACAGGCATAGATTCCAGAGATTCATATTTACAAAGCTCATCCTTAATACTAATAATATTCCTGAGCTTAAACAGAAACCATTTATCAATCTTTGTGAGCTCATAAATTCTTTCAACTGACATACCAATTTCAAGGGCTTCGGCAATTGAAAAGATCCGCATATCTGTTGGCTCGGCAAGTTCTCTCTCAATATCCTCAAAGCCAAGATTCCTGTTTCCTGTAAAACCATGCATTCCCTGACCAATCATTCTCAACCCTTTCTGAATGACCTCTTCGAATGTCCTGCCGATAGCCATAACCTCCCCGACACTCTTCATGCTGCTGCCTATCAGATGTGAGACACCTTCGAATTTATTGAGGTCCCATCGTGGTATCTTGCATACGATATAGTCAAGTGCCGGTTCGAAACACGCAGTTGTGTTTTTGGTTACTGAGTTTTTAAGTTCATGAAGTCCCCAACCCATTCCAAGTTTCGCTGCAATAAACGCCAGTGGATATCCTGTGGCTTTTGAAGCAAGTGCACTTGACCTCGACAGACGTGCATTCACCTCAATCACCCTGTAGTCTTCAGAATCGGGAGCCAATGCATACTGAACATTGCATTCACCTACAATTCCTATATGTCTGATAATCCTGATGGAAAGTTCCCTCAGTTTATGATATTCGCTGTTTGTAAGAGTCTGGGATGGAGCAACCACAATGCTTTCACCGGTATGTATACCAAGCGGATCGAAGTTCTCCATGTTACATACTGTTATACAATTATCATATTTATCCCTTACAACCTCATATTCAACCTCTTTCCAGCCTTTAAGAGATTCTTCAACCAATATCTGGTTTGAGTAAGAAAACGCTTTTGATGCAAGAATTCTCAGCTCATCAGAATTTGAGGCAAAACCGCTTCCCTGCCCGCCAAGTGTATAAGCAGCCCTTATGATAATGGGATATCCTAACTTACCTGCCGCATCAATAGCTTCATTTACTCCCGATACGGCTATACTACTAGGTGTTTTTACTTGTATCTGGTCGAGTTTTTTAACAAAAAGCTCCCGGTCCTCGGTATCTATAATTGCACTTACAGGTGTTCCGAGAACTTTTACATTATATTTTTCAAAAACGCCGGCTTTATAAAGTTCTGTTCCGCAATTGAGAGCAGTCTGACCACCGAATGATAAAAGGATGCCATCGGGTCTTTCCCTGGCAATCACTTTTTCAACAAAATATGGTGTAACAGGAAGGAAATAGATTTTATCAGCCAGTTCCTCGGATGTCTGAACTGTTGCAATATTGGGATTTATCAGAACTGTACTGACATCTTCTTCTTTTAATGCTTTCAAAGCCTGAGAGCCCGAGTAATCAAACTCGCCTGCTTCTCCGATTTTCAATGCTCCTGACCCCAGGATTATAACCTTCTTTATTACATCTTTCATCATCCGGATTTGAGGTTCAAAAATAATATAATTTTTTAATTAGATTTTGCAATTATGGAAAAATGCATATATTTGCAAAATAAATGCATAAATATGCAAAAAACTAAAAGACTTCTGGCAATTGAGAAAATTATTTCTGAAGAAAACATTTCAATACAGGAAGAGCTACTTAAAAAACTGAAAGGGAAAGGAATAAACTGTACGCAAGCCACTTTATCCAGGAATTTAAGGCAATTAGGTGTAGGACGTATACCAGATGGAAATGGTGGATACAGATATTCTTTATCTGAAAACCTGAGAAGTTCTGATAAATCAGCACCTAAACTGAATATTGTACCTGTAATACAGGATATAGTTGAAGCAAAAGGACTTATAGTAATAAAAACTATTCCTGGAAATGCGAGTAATACAGCATTTTTTATTGACGGTGCAGGCAGATATGAAATAGCAGGGACAATTGCCGGTGATGACACAATTCTTCTTATACCAAGAGACGGAGTAACTATTCAGCAGGTTCATACCTGTCTTGAAATTATTCTCCCCGGAATACATGAACAGGTAAAAAGTAAAAAGTGAAGAGTAAAAAGATAAAAGACAAAAGTATAAAGACAAAAGTATGGGATCAAAAAATCCTTTGTGAGACTTGGTGTATACCCTTTGTGTGACTTTGTGGTCAAATTATTTTTTTACCACAAAGGGTCACAAAGTAAAACCAAAAGTAACACAAAGGAAAAAATCTAAACAAAAATTAATATTCAATTCAAATTATAAACTAATGAAAGAAAAAGTTGTTCTCGCGTATAGCGGTGGTTTGGATACTTCAGTGATACTTAAATGGTTAATAGAAAAAAATTATGAAGTAATTGCTTTTGTTGCAGACGTTGGACAAACAGAAGATTTTGAGGCGTGCAAAGAAAAAGCATTGTTACTCGGTGCATCAAAAGTTATAATAGCCGACCTGAAGAGGGAATTTGTTGATGGATACGTTCTGAAAGCCATTATGGCAAATGCTATTTATGAAGACAGGTACCTGCTGGGCACTGCTCTTGCAAGACCGCTTATTGCAAAAAAACAGATTGAAGTTGCAAAGGCTGAAGGAGCCAATGCTGTTGCACATGGTGCCACTGGTAAAGGAAATGACCAGGTGAGGTTTGAATTATGCTATTATGCGTTGATGCCTGGTGTTAAAGTTATTTCGCCATGGAAAGATAAAGAGTTCCTCGCAACATTTAAGGGAAGAACTGATCTTCTGAAATATGCTTCTGAAAAAAAGATCCCTGTGAAAGCCAGTATCGATAAGCCTTACAGTGAGGATGATAACCTGATGCATATCAGTCATGAAGCCGGAATACTGGAGGACCCGATGTACACCCTGCACAAGAGTATGCTTGAAAAGATGGTTATGCCACAGGATGCTCCCGATAAAGAAACACGGATTGTCATCCATTTCAAGAACGGAATACCGGTGAAACTTGTAAATAAAGAGGATGGAACCGTTAAGGAGGATTCTTATGATATGTATGTTTATCTGAATGAACTGGCGGGTAAAAATGGCATCGGCCTTCTTGATATGGTAGAAAACAGATTCGTGGGGATAAAATCGAGAGGTGTTTATGAAACTCCTGCTGCTACAGTTTTACATATTGCACATAAGGATATTGAAGGAATAGCTATGGACAGGGAAGTAATGCGGTTGGTAAATATGCTTACTCCAAAATTTGCAGAGATTATTTACAATGGTTTCTGGTTCAGCCCTGAAATGGATTTTCTGATGGCTGCGATTGAAAAAAGCCAGGAGCTTATTGATGGCAGTGTTCATCTCTGCCTTTATAAAGGTAATGTACTTATTGAAGGGCGTGAATCACCATCTTCTCTTTATAACAAAAAGTTATCGAGTATGGATATTGAAGGGGGATTCGACCAGACTGACAGTAAAGGATTCATTAGAATTAATGCAATCAGGCTGATGGCACACCGGGCTATTATTGAAGCAAGCCAGAAAAAATAATTCTGTTTTCAATCCTTTGTGATCCTTAGTGTAACCTTTGTGTACCTTTGGGGTAAAAAAAATCAATTAACCACAAAGGGCACTAAGGAAACACTAAGTAACACAAAGGAAAATTCAAAGTAACACAAGTCAGTAATGACCTACTAACAATTACTAATATGAAACTCTGGGAAAAAGGGATAAATCCCGAACCTGCAATCATCGAGTTTACAGCAGGTAAAGACAGAAAAACCGATCTGGCCCTTACAAAATGGGATATAATTGGTTCTATGGCTCATGTAATAATGCTTGAAAATGTAGAATTAGTTTCAGAGGATGAAAAAAACGGCTTGTTGAAGGCGCTTCATTCATTATTTGTATGGGATGAGGAAGGGAGCCTTGTGATTGAAAATGATGTTGAAGACATTCATTCACAGATTGAAAAGGAGATGTCATCAATACTTGGGACTACCGGGAAAAAAATTCATACCGGACGATCAAGAAACGATCAGGTTCTGGTTGACATTCGTCTCTACACAAGAGAAGAGATTGATAAGCTCTCGCTGCTGATCCGAAGTCTGTTTAACAGATTGCAATCATTGAGTGAACAATATAAAGAAGTACTTGTGCCAGGTTATACCCATATGCAGCCGGCAATGGTCTCATCATTTGGTTTGTGGTTTGGTGCATATGCTGAATGTCTTGCTGATGATATTCTTCTCCTGTCGGGTGCCAGGGCTCTGAATAATCAGAACCCGCTGGGCACTGCAGCAGGATATGGAACTACCTTACCAATAAACAGAAAACTTACATCAGATCTACTTGAATTTGATGATCTTCTCTATAACTCAGCCTATGCAAGCCTCAGCAGGGGCAAAATTGAAATGGCAATTGCCTCGGCACTGGCTTCTGTCGCGCAGACCCTATCTAGGTTTTCTATGGATATATGTCTTTATATGACTTCAGAATTCAGATTCATTGATTTTCCTGATGAATATATTACCGGGTCAAGTATAATGCCACAAAAAAGAAACCCTGACGTATTTGAACTTATAAGAGCCAGATCAAATGTTCTTCAATCACTGCCATATCAGATCGCAATTCTCACGACCAACCTTCCATCAGGATACAACAGGGATCTTCAGCTTCTTAAACAGCTGATATTTGATGCATTCGGAGAGTTAAAGGAGTGTATTGAAATAATGATCTTAATGCTTAATAACATTAAGATAAAAAAGAATATCACTGAGAATCCTCTTTATAATACAATCTTCAGCACGGAAGAGGTAAACAGGTTGGTTAAACAGGGGATGCCTTTCAGGGATGCATATAAAGCAGTATCTGATATGGTGAAGAATTCGACATTCTCAAAAACTTCATTGTCAGATTATGTTCATGAAGGAAGTATAGGAAATCTGTGTAACAAGGAGATAGCAGAAATTTTTGAAAAGAGGATGGAAAGTTTTAAAAATAAAACAGCTTCTGAACTTGCAGATAAGATGATGCATCATGTGACAAAAAGCAGCTCCCCGACCTCCCTAAAGGGGGGCTAATTCATTAATATTAAGAAAATACACCTAAAAAAATGAGGATTAATCCCGCCTAAAGTGGGGCAGAGGGGCAGACTCTATATCGATCTCTCTATATTCTCTATAAACTCATCAAACAGGTAATCCGTGTCTGTCGGACCTCCTGATGCCTCAGGATGAAACTGGGTTGAGAAGAAGGGTTTATTTTTATGTTTCATCCCCTCATTCGTCAGGTCATTTATATTAATGAAAAGCGGTTCCCAGTCAGGCCCAAGAGTCTTGTTATCAACAGCAAATCCATGGTTCTGAGATGTAATATAAGCTTTATCAGTACCTACCTGTAATACCGGCTGATTATGGCTTCGGTGTCCATATTTAAGTTTATAGGTATCAGCTCCCGATGCAAGGCCCATTAGCTGGTTCCCAAGACAAATACCGAAAACAGGTTTATCCTCTGTAAAAGATTTTTGAATATTCCGGATTGTGACCCCGCACATTTTAGGATCGCCAGGTCCATTCGAAAGAAAGAGTCCGTCAAAATCTTCGATATGATAGTCATAATCCCATGGTACTCTTATAATTGTAGTATCTCTTTTCAACAGGTTCCTGATGATATTGTACTTAACTCCACAGTCAACGAGTAGTATTTTATATTTTCCCGATCCATAGATTTTCTTTTCACGAGTGCTTACTTCTGCAACGAGATTCACTTTATTCGGGTCATAAAACTCTGTTTCTGTTCCTTCGGGCTCAACCTTTCCGAGCATGGCTCCTTTCTCGCGAATTCTTTTTGTCAGAGCTCTTGTGTCTATACCATAAATTCCCGGAACATTATTCCTTTTCAGCCACTCATCAAGGCTTTCAGTTGCGTTCCAGTGACTGTATTCAAATGAATAATCAGATACAATCAATCCCGAAATATGTATTGATGAAGATTCATAGAAACGGTAAAGATCATTTTCTTCACTTTTCCCGGGAGCTCCGTAATTACCAACCAGCGGATAAGTTAGACAAAGGATCTGTCCACGGTATGAAGGATCGGTTAAACTCTCCGGATAACCGGTCATAGCAGTATTGAAAACCACTTCACCTGCAGCAGGAACACATGATCCGAATGACCGGCCCCAATAGATCGTTCCATCCTCCAGAGTTAGCCTGACCTTTACGCTGTTTTTCATTAAGTATTAATTATTTCTGTTCATCTGATTGTTGAAACGGCCTTTTCGATCTTTTCCATGGCTTTCATTACTGTTTGATGGGTCGTTCCAAGATTCATTCTCATAAATCCTTCACCGCCGGGGCCAAATGTTGACCCTTCATTCATACCGACTCCTGCTTTATTTATAAAAAAATTCTGCAGTTCTTTTCCGTTCATTCCGAACTTCCGGCAATCGAGCCAGATCATATAAGTCGCTTCAGGTTGTACGGGTATGATTTCGGGAATCATTTCCCTGCAATAATCTTTCACAAATTCAACATTATGGTCGATATAATCTAGAAGAGCATCGAGCCAGTGATGTCCGTGACTATATGCGGCTATTGAAGCTATAGTCCCGAATATATTACCACCTCCCACATGAAGATTATCAACGACACGGTTAAAGGATTTTCTTAACGCAGGATTCGAAATAATTACTGATGAAGTAGAAAGTCCTGCCAGGTTAAATGTTTTACTTGGAGCTACTAAAGTGACTGTATTATCTGCAATTTTTTCTGAAAGTGAAGCCAGCGGAGTATGAATGAATCCGGGAAGGACAAGATCGCAGTGGATCTCATCTGAAATGATCAGAATATTGTTTTTCAGGCAAATTCCGGCAAGATTGTCTAATTCCTCCGGTGTCCAGACCCTTCCAACCGGATTATGCGGATTGGAAATAATTATCATTTTTGTCTTGCTGTCAATGCCTGCAATCAGGGAATCATAGTCCATAACCCATCTTCCTTCATAATCGGTCAGTCTGTTATAGATCAGATTACGGCCATGCGATTCTGCTGCCGAAAAGAAAGGAAAGTATACAGGTGGTTGAACGATAATACTATCACCCTCCCTTGTAAAGGCCAGAGTACAGAAATTAAGTGCCGGAACAACACCCGGACAAAATGAAATCCATTCTTTTTCAACTGTCCAGTTATGTCTGGTTTTGATCCAGCTGATCATCGATAAATAATATTCAGGAGGCCGAAAAGAATATCCAAATATTTTATGGTCAAGGCGTTTCCGGAGATCTTCTACAATAAAACCGGGCGTGTTAAAATCCATATCTGCAACCCACATTGGTATGAGATCTTTTACACCAAATGTCTCTGCTCTGCGGTCGTACTTAATGCAGTCAGTTCCCTCTCTTCCGGCAGGATCATCGAAATTCCACATCCTCAAAAATGGTTTTGTTTCAGGGGCTTAAAGATATATAAAAAACGGATACCGTAGAAGGATTGTCTTTTAGTAGCCTCTTCAGCCATAGAAGGGCAGGAAGTTTGGAGTGTCTAAAGTTCGGAGTATCCAAAGTTGAGTTTCAAAGAATAAAGTCTGAAATGTTAATCAGAGTAACACAAAAACTTACTTTTCTAAGTAAAAAAAATGAGTCTATCTGAGAAATATTTACTTTTTTATTAAGAATTTTAGGCAATTTAGTCACTCCAAACTCCGGGCGCTTAGTATTTTCAATATTATTTACTACTTTTATGGACAGTTTTTGAATGAATAATTAAAATTTAAACTAACTCAAAATGAAAAAGATTTTTGCGGGTTTTATACTTCCATTGCTGATAATAAGTTTCACATGTCTTAGTTCATGTAGTTCATGCAAAGACAGAGCAGCTGCAAAACAGCAGAAAAAAGCTGAACAAGAAGAGGTTAAAGTAATTAAAGATCAGATTGAGACAAATGTTTATCCTTTGCCTACTTCGGCTGAGGTAATTAGGATGCTTACGGAACTTGAGGTTGGTTATATAATAGGTATAACAAATCCGGTTGAAAATTCTAAAAGATATTTCAGCAGTTCAACAAGGGCTATTAACATTGGAGTTTTTGGAGCTGATCTGAGTTATACAACTCTTTACAATCAGCAGCAGGAAGTAATCAATTATCTGGATGCCATAAGATCTCTTGCTAACGAACTCAATATGTCAAAAATTTATAATGAAGACTTATATACCAAGATTAAACAGAATTTTGATAACAGGGATGAATTGGTAAAAATACTGACAAGCGCATTTAATGATACTTATGGTCATCTTAGTGAAAATGATCAGCAACCATTAGCCCTGCTGGTAGTTGGCGGAGCCTGGGTTGAAGGCATGTATCTGACGACTCACGTCTCAGAAGCAGCTTACCAGGTTGCAGGAATATCAAAGGTATTGCTTGAACAGAAGAAATCATTTGATCTTTTCCTCGAGATAACAAAACCATATTTAAATGATCCAAGTGTAGGTGATTTCGTAAAAGTGCTCGACCCTGTTGAAAAAGTATATGAAGGAATTGGCACCAGTCTTACGGAACAGAATATTAAAGACATAACTAAAGTTATTGTTGATGTAAGGGAACTGATAGTAAAATAATTATTTTATAATTCATTGGCCGCAAAGAATCTAACTTTGCGGTCTTTTTTTTACTTATTGTTTTTATGAGGGAATCGGTATTACTTGCCTTAATTCATATTTTTGCCATTGTTTCGACTATAAACCCTGCCGGAATTTCGTCGAGAGGCAAGAAAATTCTGCGCAGTTACCTGAGGAGATATCTTAACCGTGAGCTTGAAGAAGAATACTATGCCCTCTTCGAGAACAATCTTGAGTTCTATTCAAATGAACTTAAAAGTGTTGATAAAGCGGAACTGGCAGATGACGAATCTCTTATCTCATTCCAGATAACTAATATCTGCCGGCAGATAAAAAAAGGATTGTTTCTCGAGGAGAGGATGATCGTTTTTCTCCAATTGATTGAATTTGCATTTGAAGATGGAATGATCTCTGAACAGGAGAAAACTATTATTGACATAGTCTCAAGGACTTTTAATATTTCAAAAAAGGAGTACGATAATGCAATTGCCTTCATGATTGGCAGATCGTATGATAATGTATCACCTGAATGTATTCTCATAATTGAAAGCGATAACCCTGAATTATCCGGATCAGGCATCTATAATAATTATGATAAATGGCGTCATATAAGATTAAAAGGATTCAAAGGCCATCTCGTGGTGATGCACATTGAAAGCACCGGCACACTTATTTTTACTTACGATGGTTCACTGGTTCTGTATTTTAAAGGCAGGGATATTATCGCCTGCAGGCCCTATCTTCTCGACCGGGGTGTAAATATAAAAGGTCAGGGAATTGATCCTATTTACTATTCTAAAATTTACAAAAAATTTGTTTCCAGGAAGTTTCCTGAAAAGATATTCTTCGAA
>Ga0302206_1000130_pt1 | contig 31874 bp, 37 predicted proteins | sample II_Fen_E2_1_FD_194581 | JGI IMG/M metagenome (GOLD analysis project Ga0302206, IMG submission 194581) | Peat permafrost microbial communities from Stordalen Mire near Abisko, Sweden - II_Fen_E2_1 | ecosystem: Environmental > Terrestrial > Soil > Wetlands > Permafrost | place: Sweden: Abisko...
AACTTTATCACCTGCACTCCCCTCTTTACGAAGTAGAGAGGGGATGGGGGTGAGTATGCAAAAGACAAAGGAAATTCGCAATTGAAAAGATGTGTATAAAGGGTTGTGTTAAGTTTAAGGGAAGGGGTTAGGGATGGGTTTAGAAATGAAGGAGAATGAGAAAGGGAAGGGTTAAGAGAATTGGAGAATAATTTACTATCAAGACTATTCAAACAACTTCATAATTATAGCCGGTATAATTTGATACTCTAATATTTTGTATTTTTGATACTTTATTCGTTCAAAGAAGGGAAGAAGATTAAAAAATGAAAATAGGCAATCACTATTATCAGAGCATATGGATTGATGAAAATGATCCTTCAGTTGTAAGAGTCATTGACCAGCAAAAACTGCCATTCTTTTTCGAAATAAAGGATCTCCGTACAGTCGATGATGTTTTCAACGCAATTGAAGATATGACGGTCAGGGGGGCTCCTTTGATAGGCGCCGCCGGTGCTTTTGGTATTTATCTTTCAACTCTTGAAATTAACTCGCTTACAAATACCAGGGAACATCTTTCAAATGCAGCCCGGTATCTGATTTCGTGCCGTCCTACAGCTGTAAACCTTTCCTGGGCAGTCAATTATGTGATAGGAAAACTTAAAAGTGCTTCTCCATCAGCATCTCTCACAAAAACGGCTCTTGATGCGGCAATTGAGATTTGTGAAATGGAAAAGGAAAACTGCCGGCAGATCGGGAAACACGGATTAAAATTAATTGAAGCCATAAGTAAGAAAAAGAAGGGCGAAAGAGTGAATATACTTACACACTGTAATGCCGGATGGCTGGCATGCATTGACTATGGAACCGTAACAGCGCCCATTTATCTCGCCCACGAAAAAGGAATTCCTGTACATGTGTGGGTTGATGAAACCCGACCGAGGAACCAGGGAGCAAAACTAACTGCATACGAACTCGGGCAGAACGGTGTTCCATATACATTAATCCCTGATAATTCAGGCGGCCTCCTGATGCAACAAAAACATGTTGATATTGTTATTGTTGGCAGTGACCGGACCACCAGGTCAGGAGATGTCGCAAATAAAGTCGGAACATATCTTAAGGCGCTTGCAGCCTTTGATAATAAGATCCCTTTTTATTGCGCACTTCCATCATCTTCAATTGATTTCAGTATCAGCGATGGGGTGAAGGAGATTATTATAGAAGAACGCGACCCGGATGAGGTAACAAACGTTACGGGATTTGCAGAAGGAAAGATCCGGTCAGTAAGGATCTGTCCGGAAGATACCGTTGCCGCCAACTATGGTTTTGACATCACACCTGCGCGTCTTATAACCGGATTGATAACCGAAAGAGGGATATGCAGGGCTACGGAAAAGGATATTAAAGAGATGTTTTCATATAAATTCAACTAATATGGAAGGGGTTGTTAAATTCAATTGTCATTGGAATCAGTCGGGGCCTGTTATTTCGGATGAACAGTATGAAATAATAAATTACTGGAGGGAGGTTCTGTACAATATGGATCTTATCGGGGCATATGAGAACGGAGTCGGCTTTGGGAATATCAGCATGAGGATCAAGGGAGGCCATCAATTTGTAATTACAGGTTCGGCAACCGGGGAGATCCCTGAACTTGAACCGGGTCATTATGTAAGGGTTAATTCTTTCAATATTGAAGACAATGCCGTTCAGTGCGTGGGACCATTAAAAGCCTCATCAGAATCTTTGACACATGCTGCGATATATTCAGCTGATCCGGAGGCAAATGCGGTTGTTCATGTTCACAGCATAGAACTCTGGAATGAACTTATTTATAAGGTCCCTACAACAAATCCTTCTATGGATTATGGAACTATAGGCCTTGCGAAAAATATTCTTCAACTCTTCAGGGAGTCGGATGTTTACGAGAAGAGGATAATCATTATGGCGGGTGACAGGGCAGGGATATTAACGTTCGGTCACGACATGGATGAGGCAGTAAATGTATTGATGGAGTATCTCAAGAAAGAGAGTCAATAAATTTTCTTTTTATAAGGGGCTTGCATAATTACATTCAAATAACTAATATTGCAATCCGTTTTTATTGGGCCCATCCTCCTTCGCCAAGGCTTCGGAGGACGCGATTTTTAGGGAAATCCACGGGCCGGAAATATTGGGCCCATAGCTCAGCTGGTTAGCAGCACCTGACTCATAATCAGGGGGTCGCTGGTTCGAGCCCAGCTGGGCCCACCTTCGCCCTCCGAAGCTTTAGCGTAGGAGGGCTTTTTATTTGCATCTTATTCTAATTTAGGTGTATAGGTTGAGACTGAGGTTGAGGTTGAGATCCACTAAAATGAAATTCTCAGCCTTAACCTTAACCTCAACCTTATAAGGTTTGCGCCAGGTTAACGCCAGGTTTTGGAGAAAAATGGGGTGTATTGACCGAAAAAGTGAGTTTGAAATATTCCTCCCCCTACAAGAGCATCATCGGACGTAAATTGATGTGGTAAAGTATTTTACATGTATCTGTATATTAGTATATTACATCATTATAGAATTTGATTTTTATATATAGAGACTCTGCGTTTGCAAATTCCGAATGAAACAAAGCCAATATTATTTGTATAATTGAAAATAATAAAGTTACTTTATAAAGTAAACTTACTATAATTTTATAAACCATTCATATGGAAGACATTAATGTTAATGAAATTGCTGAAAATCTGCGTAGAGTGATTTCCCGTCTCTTAAAAATATTGAAGAACCAAACAAAGAACGATGAACTGCTTTCTTTAACAGAAAGGTCTACGCTTGTTTCAATATATCAATGTTCAGAAATACTTCCATCGGAATTGGCGGTAATGGAAAAAGTGACTGCTCAATCTATGTCACAAATTATCAATAAACTTCTTGACCATGGTTTTATTAAAAAAACTCCTTCCAAGACAGATAAAAGAAAAGTGATAATAACCATTACTGCAATTGGGGAAAAAATTGTTGAAAAAAGAAGATTGGAAAAGCAGGAATGGTTGGCTCAATCAATACTTGAAAAGACTACACAAAAGGAAAAAGAAATATTGGTAAATGCAATTAAGGTGCTGGCAAAACTGGATGATTTAAAATAAATGAACATCAATACTTTTAGAGCATTTCGAAGCCATAATTACAGATTCTTTTTTTTCGGGCAATCCATATCACTCATTGGAACATGGATGCAACGCACAGCGGTGTACTGGCTAATATATGTGCAAACACATTCTGCCTTTATGTTGGGTTTAGCTGTATTTGCACTGCAATTTCCTACCTTTTTATTTTCTCCTTTGGGTGGAGTAATATCTGACAGATATAATCGCTATCGTGTTTTGCTTACCACACAAGTAGTTTCTCTGATTCAAGCCACTTTATTAATGGCATTGGTTATGTTTGCTCAATATACAATAGTGGAAATCTTTGCACTCAGTGTTTTGCTGGGTATAATCAATGCTTTTGATTCACCAGCAAGGCAATCTATGGTGAATGAGTTAATAGATAATAAAGAAGATTTACCTAATGCTATTGCGCTCAATTCATCTATGGCAAATCTGGCACGGTTGATTGGTCCGGCAATTTCTGGAATCGTATTAGAAAAACTTGGAGCAGGAACTTGCTTTCTGTTTAACGCTTTAAGTTTCATGGCAGTCATTATATCTTTATTATTCATGAGATTCCCGAAATTTATTCAGCAACCACATACTCAAAAAGTATTTCGGGAATTCAAAGAGGGATGGAAATATTTAAAGGTTACCCCGTCCATTGGTTTTGTAATACTATTCATTGCATGTGTCAACTTATTGGTGATACCTTTTAACACGTTACTTCCTGTCTTTGCCAAGGATATTTTTAAAGGAGACGCCTCCGTTTTTGGTTATCTTAACAGTGCTATCGGACTTGGAGCAGTGGGTGGAGCATTTTTCTTAGCCTCATTAAAAGCAGGCGTTAATTTTAAAATGGTTCTATTTACAAATTTATTGATTTTTGGCGGAGCACTGGTTTTATTTTCACACATAACAAATCTTCCGATTGCCTTGTTTTTTGCCGTGCTGGCAGGTTTTGGCATGATGTCACAAAACACATTAGGCAACACCATAGTTCAAACCAATGTATCAGCCGAAATGCGGGGAAGGGTTCTCAGTTATCTTCTGATGGCAGTTGCCGGAATGCAGCCATTAGGGGGATTACTTATTGGTACAGTATCGCAACATATTGGTGCACCAAATACTATCATAGCCGAAGGAATTGCAGCCGTGGTAATTGCTGTTTCATTTTTGCCTTTTTTAAGGAAAAATATTTTGAAAGAAAAAGATAAAATAAAATTTATAGAATTGGAAAATACAACTGTCAGTACAAATCAATAATCAAAATCATTTAATATGGAAACAATACAATGGTATAATTATCTCGCTGCATTTTTTGCAGGGGTTATTTTAACAAACGCAGTTCCTCATTTTATACATGGGATTTCAGGAGATAAATTCCCAACTCCGTTTTCAAAGCCAGCAGGCAAGGGACTTTCTTCACCAGTGGTTAATACATTATGGGCATGTTTTAATCTATTAATCGGCTATATTCTATTTAGAGTAAGCAAAGTCTCTTCAAATGACAAAATTTTATTATCACTTTTTTTCATCGGAATAGTTTCCATAAGTCTATTTTCAAGCAACGAATTTTCAAAAAAACAAAAGAACAATGGAACAAAATAAGAACCAGCAAAACACAGCACTTTTAGTAATGGATGTTCAGGGAGTTACTGTAAACAGACTAAAGGATAGTACGCCCTTCATTAATTCTATTACTAAAGCCATACAAGCGGCTCGTAAACGTAAAATGCCTGTCATATATGTAATTTTTGGATTCAGAAAAGGATACCCTGAAGTTAGTAAGAATAATAAATCTTTTTCATTGTTGAAAAATGGAACTCAGAACTATACGGAAGAGACAGTTGAAGTCCATCCCTCGATTGCACCTGAACCAGACGATGTAATTATAACCAAAAAAAGAGTTAGTGCGTTCACTGGTAGTGATTTGGAAGTAGTTCTAAGGTCGCTTGAAATAAAACATCTTGTGCTTTCAGGTCTTGCAACAAGCGGAGTTGTTTTATCTACCTTAAGTGAAGCAGCAGACAGGGATTATGCAATAACTGTGCTTTCTGATTGTTGTGCAGATTTGGACGAGGAAGTTCATCGTGTACTTATAACCAAAATTTTCCCAAAACAGGCGGAAGTGATTAGTTCAGAAGAATGGTGTACTAATAATCATTCATAACAAATAAATCTCGGACTTACAAACCTTCTATAACCCGCATTTTATATTAGCTAATGTTAACGGTTCATTGTTTTTGGCATCAGAAGTGTCAATTTTAGTTTCATAGCTTTAGTTAGTCCTCTATAGCCTCAATACCAAGTTGCTTAGCTCGCTCAATACCATCTTTCATTGCTTTGACTTGTTCTGGTGAGTGTCCTTGCCAAATGGTAATTTCTCCTACAACCTTAAATGGATTTTTCGAGCGGTAAGACATTGTTGGATTACCTGGAAATTTTTTGTCAGTTAAATTGGGGTCGTTTTCAACAGGTCCTGTTGGTTCTACTAAATAAATTCTTTCACGTCCTTCGCCCAAAGCAAGTTCAGCACCCCAAATAGCTGCATCTAATGTTGCAGTCAGATAGATATATTTAGCATTATTTCTTTGTCCATAGTTGGAGTTTAGTCCAATTTCGATAAAGTCCCCAATTTTAAGGTCTGCCTTTGTCCCGTGGAAATAAGTCTGAGCAAAAGGGCTTTGAATATACTTGTTTTCACTTTTGTTTTGTTCCATTGTCATTTGTTAATTGTGTGTATTATTATTTTTTTACCCAAACATGGGTAATTTCTCCAAACACCAATTTGCGATACTCGTTTGAATCTTTGTAAGCTGCATCTATATAGTCTTTAGATTCTTGCGAGTAAAAATCAATAGGATTGGGAGTAGTAATCGCTGTTAATATACACTCAATAATTAGTCGAGCTTCTTTGAATGATATATCTCCCGAAGGAGTTTGAACACGTGTCAATTTAACTTCTTTCATTTTCTCACTATCTCTTCCTGATTTACGCCCCAAAAAAAGCATTTGTTCTTTGTATTCATTCGGGAAGTAAGATAGCGTATATGCTTGCTCTTTTTTAATCATCTCAAGAGTATAACGGTCTTGTCGAAGAAGACACCAAGTTGTTGGCTTTTTGAAAAGAAGACCCAATCCACCCCCACTACCTATCATGGAATTACAATTATTTTCTTTCCCCGCAGTAATTGCATAAAAATCTTTTCCTACCAAAGTAAATACATTGAATTTGTCACATAACTCCTCTGGAGAAATTTGTTTAAATAATTGATTAAAATCCATCTTTATTCCTTTAAATATTCAATTTTTCAATTCGAAATCGTTCTTTACACTGCCTACTAAAATATCGGTCGTTTTTATTTTCAATACGAACTAATCCTTCAAACTCCGCACAGAGAACCCGTGATACTTACCCCCGTTATTTCGTCCTACAGCTTCACTGTCGAATAGCAAATACCGAGTCCATGCATCTATATCATTAAAGGCTGTGCTACTCCAAAATAGAGCATTGCTATTTACAGCATGTTCTATGAATCCAGTTTTGCCTTTGAAGCCAGCAGGGAAAACTGTTAACCCACTTGAATTATCTGCACCAGTATTGGGGTCTAACCAAAGTTCTGTACCTATCGCTTTCATTTTTCCACCCGCTATCTTTTCACCACCAAGATAATCTATCAATATAGTCCATTCTTCATCTGTAGGTACATGCCAACCTTTGGGGCAGAGTTTACCAGTATTCAGGGCATGAAAATTATATAAAGCACCAGTAATATTTTTATTGGATTCATCATCGTTGTACCAGCAGTAACCTGGTTTATTTAACTCATACCAAGCTGCTGCCGTATCTACTATAAATGGAATCTCCGTACCATCGTTATATTTTGTGGTTTTCAAATTTTCTACCATCCATACCTGTGTTCCAATGGTTATTGTATGATAAACATTGCCGTCAATGTCAGTGATTATTTCTGTGTTCCTGTCCATATTTTTAAATATATTGATTGTTCTTTGCAAATATATAAAGAAATTTGATATACATTTGATACCAGTATCCAAAAGGATACCAAAAAAATTTTATTATGAAAGGAATGACAGAAGAACAAGCAATGAAGTATTTACAAGATACATTGTTTGTTGTAGGTGGTAAATGGAAACTCCCAATATTGCGGGCAATACACAGTGGAAACTATCGCTTTCGTGATATACAACGTAGTGTGCCTTCAATTACAACGAGAGTGTTATCAAAAGAATTAAAACATCTTGATGAGAACAAATTAGTAATTAGAACGGTTTATCACACTCCACTTGCGGTAGAGTATAAAATATCTGAGTACACCCTTTCTCTACTGCCTGTGATTAAAGCAATGATTTTGTGGGGTAAAAATCACAGAAAGAAAATTAATGAGAAGTAAGCCTCGCTTTTCGGAACTTTATTATCCTTGCCAATGAAATTCTTATGGTCTCAATTATTGTCTGTCAGTGGATGTCTGTCAAACAATGACTTTACAAATGTCGGGTTGAGTGGTCTTTTAGACTTGCCGCTAACGTTCCTCGGCTATGTAAAGTGCGGGATTTACTTGCAGGATAAATCCCACCACATAAATATATTTAGAAAGCACCAAACTTGCAAACCCGCTATAACCCGCATTTTATATGAGCCGATGTTGGTGGCTGGCTTTTTTATATGTTTATTTTGGTTATTAATTCTTTTGTTTTTATAACCGTCGCAAATTCTTTGTGCAAACTTGCTAATGCTGTCTCATGTATTATTTCTGCAGAGTATTTTTGTCCATCTGCTCCTTCTTTGTCAAATGTTGCTGTTGCGTCAGAAACTACAAACGTTTCATAACCATAATTCCCAGCCATTCTAGCTGTCGTTGATATACAAGAGTCAGTTGTCAAACCAACTATTATGAGTTTTTTTATGTTGGAATTATCGAGTTGTTGTTTCAAATCTGTCCCAATAAATGCACTATTTACATTCTTTTTAATTATTTGTTCTCCATCATTTGGCTTTATTATGTCTTGAAAATCATTACCGATATTTCCTTCAGCAAGTTTTGAATTAGGGTTTGTCGAACAGTGCTGAATGTGAAAAATTGGTAAATTATTTTGTCTCCAAAAATTAAGGAGTTTCCTTGCGTTATTCTCTGCTTCAGGATTGTTTCTGTGTCCTCCCCAGTACTCAATATCTTCAAATCCCTTTTGTATATCAATCAGTATTAAAGCTGGTTTGTCTTGTTTTGTCATATAATTTATGTTGTTTGTTTCTTAGGTTTACCACCAACAGTGAATAAAATCCATTTATACGTCTACTAAAGATAAATATATTTGACCAATTATAGAGATATCACTCCCCATTGGATGTTGTTATAAAACTAAAATGGTGGGAGTTGAAGACTTAATAGAATCCACCGCATAATTAACTACTACTACATCAGTTATTATATCTAATGAGGGGATATTTTATAAATTCATTATGCAGATAAAAATTAATAGAGGTTGGTGTAGTATAGAAGTTATAAATCAGAGCAATACATAACAATCTTTATCCTCACCTGTATAGGTAAAATATTGGTTAGAATTTTCCTCTTGTCAGTTTTCTTAATTACCCCAAATTTCTTTCATTACTAAGTTAAGGCCTAAAAATGCATTATGGCAGTCGCCATGAAAGGATGAACCGTGCATAATTGCAAGTGTTTTTGGATTAAGTTCAGCCAGGGAATTAAGCAATTTAGGTGTATTTTGTGTGTAGGGTGTATATTGCATTAAAGGTCCCTTTTCATATGCAAGAATGGCGCTTTTGTATGAACCTAAAATGTCTTTGTCAGTTAAATTAACCACATCTCCGTTTTGATGAAATAAATCGGAACACAACAGAGTTTTGTTCTTTTCCTCAAACATTACTCCTGCATCCCATCCGTGAGGCAAATGCGGAGTTCGAATAAAACGGTAAGTATATTGACCTGTCTTCAAGATAGCATTGTCTTTCATAGCAAAAACTGGTCTTATGGCAAAGTCTGTCATATTTAGGAGAGCACCGGCCTCACTGCAAACTCCTTTGGCATTAGGTGCAGCTTGCAACCAATCATTAAGTGCCCCACATTCATCTACTTCAAAATGACTAAAGCCAATCCACTTGATACTTGATGGAGGAATGATTTTGCTAGCGGCTTCCAGTAATGCTGGAAACATTTGCTTCATACCCGTGTGAAAAAGCAAAGGTTCATCATCTTTTATCAGAAAATGATTGAACTGCAAATTAATTTCCGGAACAAAGACTGAAATTCTGTAAACGTCTGGTGCAATTTCTGAAGTGTTAATCATGACATTTGATTTTAGAATTGTGAAAAAATAGAAATTTATTAATTCGTGGTTGATAAGATAATACTACTGGAATCCAAGACCACTTTTAACATTTATATTTCAAAATGACTTCCCAAATATCTCCAACCAACTTATATCGAGCACTTGTCAATAGAGTAGGTTACAAATTATGTGGCATATATTGAACCTATTTATTCTGTAATGCAACGTAAATGGGCAATCAGAATACCTAAGTCCTGATATTAATTCTTTCTGATACTTGCCCAGGTAACAAGGGATAAAGCTATCAATTCAGCAATAGTCCTCATTATATGAAAGGACCACCATTTGTCTCTAAACTCAGACAAATTACCTGGAAGTGAACCAGGTGTCCAAGTCATAATAATATTATTAATCGGCTGATTACCAAATCGTGATATAATGATACATATAATAAAAAATACAGCAGCGATGAGCAAAGTAATGAAAACCGGCTTATTACGTTTTTGAAAAAATGCAGATATTATTGTAATTACTGTGGCACTAAAAACAAGCGTAATCATTAATACATTGAGTGCCCCAATCATATTTTGTTGTTGCTCAATATAAGTTGAGGTTGATAACTTTATAGGATTGAAACCTATCCATATTCCAAAACTCACTCCTGCAAGTAATGCAGCAATAATAATATTCAAAAACCTGATGGTTGATTTAGTCATGAGTTTGTTGGAAAGATTATTGTCTTAGAGTTTTATCATTTCAGAGTGGGTTTTATATTCTGATTCACCTTGAATAAGTTATGTGGGTCATATTTATTCTTTATCGTTACCAAGCGTTCATAATTATCACCATAAGTTGCTTTTATACGTTCTTCTCCTTCATCCATCATAAAATTAACATAAGCGCCTCCGGCTGAATATGGATGCAATGCTTCCCAATATTGTTTAGTCCACAAAGTAATTTTTTCTTTGTTTGCGGGGTCAGGGTCAACACCTACAATTACCATCGCCCAAGTGGCATCCCGATAACTCCATGCTGTATCTTTACTGCTTACCCTTGAAGCAGCACCATTAACAGGATACATGTGCATCGATGAAAGCATAGTAGGAAGTGTATTGCCAAACTTAATGTGTTCTGAAATTGCCTTATCGCTTAATTCCTTTACAAAGTCTGCTCGCCAGTACCATTGCAACCCTGTGGGATATAGCGCATCAAACATTCCTTGCAATGCAGGCTGAGGTAATGGACCTACAAAATCAAGAGCAGGCGTCTTGAAAGCACGAATCGGTTTAAATATTTCTTCCGCTTTTTCTAATGGTCCTGAATATGCCCACACAATCCCACACATTTTCTTCAGATGAAGGTGTTCGGGAAAAGGGGGTCCTGGTGGTACAGTGAGAAAAGCAAAAAATCCAGTAAGGTCATCCGGTGCATCTTTTATCAGTTTCCGATACCATTTCATTACATCTTCTGTCTCGCTTATGTGATATAACATAGGACCCCCATATACCATATCTACCGGATGCAGTTTAAATGTGAAGGCAGTAACTATTCCGAAGTTTCCGCCACCTCCTCTTACTGCCCAAAACAAATCCTGATTTTGTTTTGCATTAGCAGTGACAAAACTTCCGTCAGCCAGTACCATATCTACTGACAATAGGTTATCAATGCTAAGTCCATACTTGCGTGTAAGATGACCAATACCTCCACCAGTTGTCAATCCTCCTACACCCGTTGTGGAAATAATTCCGCTTGGAGTAGCCATTCCAAATATATGGGTTGCATGGTCCACATCTCCCCATGTACATCCTCCTCCTGCCACTACTGTCTTTGACTCAAGGTCAATACGGGTGTATTTGATAAGCGAAAGGTCAATCACTAATCCGTCATCACAAATTCCTAATCCACCTGCATTATGTCCTCCGCCCCGAACCGAAAGAAGAATGTTATTTTTCCTTGCGAAATTCACAGACTGTATCACATCCGCCACATCTACACAACGTACAATCATGCGTGGTCGTTTGCTAATCATAGCATTATATACTTTACGGGCATCATCATAACCTTGGTCTTGCGGTTCTATTATACCGCCTCTTAAAGTTGCCCTGAATTCCTGAATAGAAGTTTCATTGAGCATAATTCTTTTTTTGGTTATAATTATTATGAAAATCTTGAATAAGAAACAATCTTTAGCTGATATTGTTCATTACCTTTTACACTGAAATGCATTGAAAATCAAATACTCACTTCAATGAGGGGGGAATCAAAATATTCTGCCCACGCTTTTACAAACTATAATACTTCCAGAATCACAGTCCACTGATTACAGTTAAATTTAATACCGTTAAACCAATGAATTATGAAATCAAAAGACAAGTAGGTTCACGAGTATTGACTTATTGGAAAAGCCAGCACCCCTTACCAGATTTAGGCAGAATAAATTGACCATGTACAATTGGAGTTAAATCCTTGTTGTTTTGTTATGTATGTTAAGTGTTATCAGACCGGATTTTGAAGTGGTCAAATAGACCGGCTTTCCCACCATGTATAGTATTCTGCAACGACATAAAAATAGCAACCTGAAGAACTTTTTCAAAGGTTCAATTATCCTTCAAATGTGATTTCTTATATTGCTGTTCTTCAATCAATTCTCTATTTTGAAGATAGGTTTTAGCTTCCGCCGGTGTTCCCAAAAGTATTGCGAGCCATTTTGTTTTCTCATTCTGTTCCAGGATGATTTTAATGGTCATAGTGAAGGGAACTGACAGGAACATACCCACCATTCCCAGTATAAATCCCCAAAACAGAAGAGACAGGAATACAACCAGCGTTGACAAACCTAAACCTCTTCCCATGATCCTGGGTTCAATAAAGTTCCCAAGAATATTGTGGATAATCATAGTTGAGCCCAGAGTCCAGAGTGCACCACCTAATCCGAGTTGTACCAACGCAAAGAGAACTGTCGGAATCGTGGAGATGATGGATCCAATATTCGGAATATAATTCATCAGACCTCCAATCAATGCCCATAGTAGAGGATAGTCAACCCCAATGATTACTAATGCTAAATAGATGAGAATTCCTATTGATAAACATAATAAGGTTTTTATGGCGAGGTAGTGACGGATATTTCGTAAAATGGTAGGATAATAAGCAATGGATTTATTCGATTCGCTCTGAATTGCTTTAGCTTTAACAGAAAAACTCCCGAATTCCATAAGTATAAATAAAATGATAAGGAAGATTACAAAGGTAGTCCCCATCATATTGAACAATGTATTCAAAGCACTTGCCGTATATTCCAGGATTTTTGCTGGTTGGACAAGATTAGATATCTCATCCTTGGGTATCTTTAGGCCTTGCTCATCTAAATATTGAATAAATGAGTTATTGATCGTTGTAAGGGTAGATTCATATTTTGAAAGGTTGCCTGAAAAGGATGATACTGTTCCTCCGATCATGAAAGTAAATCCGGAAAAAAGTACAATTAATCCCAATATTACAATGATAAGTGCTAGCCATCTGGGGATTCGGTTTTTTTCCAGCCAGGAAATTGGTTGTGCACAAATGATACTTATAAAAAGTGCGAGTAAAAAAGGCGTGATGATTGATTTTGCATAAATCACTCCTGCAAAAATGATTATTAATGCAGCGATATTTACTACGGGTGAACCCTCTATTGATCCAATAATCTTTTTGTTCATTTCAATATAATTTTATGGAATTTATACAAATGCACAAGCTCGTAAAGGCCAGAACATAATTTTTTTTACTTAAAATTAGTAAATTATCTCTTGTCAATTTCTCCAAGCATAAATATTAATAACTCATCCATCCCAGGTCTATTAATTGGTACAAGGGGAATGGAATTACCACTGTTGATTTTTAGTGGTTCTTGATTACTTAAAGTTAAGGATCACCATCTCGGAACAATATTAAACAAAATGCAGCATAACTCGACTATTTGTCTGCGTTTGGGTCAATTCGTGGAAAAGCCAGTGACCCTGGCCATTGCTGGCTGGAATAAATTGACCACCCAAATCCGGAGTTAAAAACTTGTTATTAAGTTATTTATGTAAATTGTACTCTGGATGGCTAAATGTGATCAAGCATTCGGTTTTTGCACCTAATTATTCCGCAAACAGCGAATTGACCAGTCAGACGGCTTTCTTGAACCTAACCTATTTATCGATCTGATAGCGTATTGCAATTCAAAGCACCAAGCGTTTGCCTCGCCTTCCTCAGTTGAAGACCACCAGTACCCCTTGCTGCCAAGATCGTAGAATTTCTCATCTTCGTGCCGACCACCACCCGCACGAGCAGTAAAACCGCTACTATTGGTTGCTTTTAAATTTGGTCTTTTCCAATGGGTTGTGCCTGTTTCTTTTAGTTTACCACCAACAACACCTTCGCCTCCCAAATAGGTTGTCAGTGTTGTCCATTCTGCATCGGAAGGTATACGCCAACCTTTTGGGCATAATTTATTTGTATTAACCGTGTAGCAATTATAGAGAGCACCGTATGTATTTTTATAAGTAGTTGCATCATTGTTATTCCAACAATATGCAGGTGTAGATAAGTCTGTCCATGCAGTATTATCAGTGACTAAGGGTATTGTTTTACCATCATTGTATTTGGTAGTTATTAAATTCTCCACCATCCAAACCTGCTTGCCGATGGTTACAGTTTTGTAAACATTACCGTCAATATCTTTCACAGTCTGTGCTTGTAATCCAGTAAATCCAATGCAGAACAAGGTTATTGCGAATAATATTACATTTTTGTACTGCATTTTTGACCTCTTTATATATCTTGTCCTTTTGCTTTAAAATTTACTGGATCCAAGTTATAAAATTTAAGTGTAATAAACGGTATAAGACTCTGGTTGTATTATAAACTGACTTTTATATTTACATGCAAAGCTATTTGAGTCGCAATAGGTTTGAGAGACAATTGGAATAAAAACCAAGCACTTTAGTTTCTCTTTCAGGGAAGCATCGACATCATGTGTCTCCAACAAACCATCATATGGATTAATGTCAAAGTAAACACTGATCTCTTCTTTAAAAGTCGACTCGAGCTCTCCCTTTAGATTATCTACAAACTCGGTAACCCAGCTGTCGTGTTTGTTATCCTTCTGTCGGTAGCTGATGAAGATATCATAATTATATCCTTCAATGATGCTTGACATCGGAGGTCTATTGATTTCAATATCAAATTTAATCTTTAAAAAGGTTCATTACAATTTTATTTACCTGAGTGGGGATGGCAATTACCTTACCCAACCTTTGGCCGGAATAAATTGACCACCCCAACCCGGAGTTAAATCTTTGTTGTTTTGTGTTGGATGTTCGGTAAAGGATGACCAGAGTTAAGTAATTAATCTAAGCGATTTACTCACTTCATTCTGATGACTTCCTCAGTATGCTCTGCCGTAAGCTTTATTGCGTCCTCATATTTAATAATTTTAATATAGATCATATTTGCTTGGTCAGCGTAAATACTGGTCAGTATATTATTGCTGATCCTGAAATTTCTGGGTTTTTTATCTGAATGATAGAAAAGATTCAAACGGATTTCATAACCGTCAACTGAAAAATTTGACAGTCTGCCTGTAAGTAATTTATGGTTTATGTAAATCCTGACTCTGTCATTGAAATATTTATTTAGCCTTTCACGGGCTATAACTGAAGTATCATTTCCCCTCCCGGGTTTAAACTCAGAGTAATACAGCATATAATCCCTCTGGAAATCATCATAATACATCCTGAAGAGTACTTTTAAAGTGTCGCTATCCTGAATCTGGGTTACTGATGTCAGTGTCACATGCACCGGGTGGAAGAAAAGAAATATATTTAATACCAGAACTTTAAACATCTCTACGTGATTTAGTTTCACGAAAATGCACTATTAAATATCATTATTTTAAAGGAAAGGTTTCCTCCTTGTGTTCACTGGTAAACTTTATCTCGGATTCATAATTCCTGCTCTTTACAATAGCCAGGTTTTCCACGACACTGTATAATCCGGTAAGAAGAATATTTTTCATAGTAATAATTCTCAGGTTTCTGTCCACTCTGTATAGCATACTGAACCTTATATCACCTTCTACCTCCTCCATCTTAAGCAGCTTACCGATTACCTGTTTTTTGTTTGCATAGATATTTATTTTTGTATTCAGATAATTGTTAGCCAGATCGGCGGGAAATGGTCTGAAGCTCCTCAAAACCTCAAGATCCAGATCATCAAAGACAGATTGCTGGTAATCACGAAGAAAAAGTTCATAATTCATTCTTACAGACACTTTAAGGGAATCTGTCCCGGGTACATGTTCAATACCAGTAAATGTCACAGGCCCCTGCTGCAATAGCATTAATAAGGGTATAGCCAATATCTTTAACACAAAATACTATTTACTGACATAAAGATACTTAATAAGAAGATATGTGTATGCACGAGTTAATCTGGCCATACCCTGCCTGAGAAGATTGATTGTCAGTAGCTGGAGTTAAACAATTGTATTATATGTTGGAAAAAACGGGCATATTGACCACCCTTAGCCGGTAGAACCTGACCACCCTTGTCCGGAATAAATTGACCACCGCAACCCGGAGTTAAATATTTGTTGTTTTTTATTGTATGTTCGGTGAAATCAGACCGTATATTGGAGTGGTCATATAAGCTTATATGTACAATTAACATTTCTACGATTTTTTAAGGTCGCAATGGATAGATCATCTTCAGCCAACCTATTCCCTTTAAAATCCCGATACACTCCCCCAGAACTAACCAGAATCACTCTGGTGGGGTCTGGTGTTATTTTGAAGGTCGGTGGGAGTTGACACCATTCTGTCTGGTACCATTTTATGAGTAAAAGTGTCGGTGATGTACATAGGGACTATGAAAGTGAGTGATATGGCTTTTCTGTTCGATGTATCTGCCTGCAGCAAGATATAGTCTTAGGTCAATCTGATTTTCATACATAATAAACCCTGCTGGAAAAGCCAGTGTCTCTGACCATCTTTCGCCGGAGTAATTTGACCATCCTTGGCCGGAATTAAGTCCTTGTTGTTAAAATATTTATGATTACTGCAACTGAACTGGCCAGATGTGGTCAAGGCGTCCGGATTTTGCACTGAAGGACCGCCCAGTATTATTTTCGAAAATAGACTTATGAGTATTATGTGTACAATCGAGACATTTTGCATTAGAATCCAGAGGATCGGAACGCCAGCATTCTGCAAATTGTTTTTGGTGCAGAATAGAATTATCTTTTCCGCGCTTATTAATTGCATAGGTTATCAGTTCTGATCCGGAAAGATTTTGAATGACAAATGGGCATATTCCTGCACGGGAAAGTTTTTGAGTGAACGATTTTCTAATCATTAAGTAATTAGCATATTAGTGATGATGGTACAATGTTCAATGCCATTTAGCTGGAGAGGCTACATCAGTATCCCCAATGAAGGTCAACATAACAGAAAAATTCATAAACGATTAAATCCTATTATTGTTTACCCTTTTTAAACGGTTCTAGTTATTTTTTTTCTATTGTGCTAATATATCCTGATATTATATCGATATATTTTATTTTGTTATCAATTTTAAAGCCACTCTTTATAGTAATCCTTCTATATTCCAATCATATGTTGGATATTCATCGCTCAAATTAATAATTATTCCTTGTGCTATTTTTCTCCATACTTTTCGCCTACAATTTGAATGGCATTTGAAATTTAATTCTCATAATCTTCCATATCAAACGATAATATACAATCCAATAAGTATAATTTTCCAGCGGTTTTCAATGACTTAGATAAACAAGGCCCTGACCTATTTTCCTAGGCCGAACTTCCGCTATGTCGGTCACGCCCTCACGCGCCAGTATTATCCGTAGAGCTTGCAATTCGCAACTGATAAGAGCGGGTAGCGGCACCGGCGGCTATAGCCCAGAATAACCAGCTGATGTAGAAGAGACAAGGGATCCAGATCTTCATGCCATTGGGTACACTGATGGTGCCCATCATTAACTGAGAAACCAGTGTCCAACAGGCCATCGGCCCGATCATGGCAACTATCGTTGTAGCGGTCCAGCCTGCTACCAACAACAGCCGGCGTGGCATCCAGTGAGGCGTTGAAACAAGGAGCAGTGACAGAATGGCTGCCAGCATCCAGGGGATAGCAAAAAACAATGGAGCGAAACCAGAGCCTGCCGCGCCAGGAATTGTGATCCCGATCATTCCTCCGAACGCCCAACATATCCTGAGAACCGGATAGGGAAGCGCCAGTACGAACGCTGCGTAACCGTACCATGTGGCTGGTCGGGTGGCGCCTGGGGCAAATGGGAGCGCCAGAGCGAGACGTGCAAGCATGATTACGGCAGCGAGAGCTAGCGTCCGGGTCGCCATCCCCGGCCAGTCGACACCACCAATTGGCATGAGTCCAGCCAGGTGAAGCAAGTCGAATGGTAGCCCATTCGCTGCCCACAACATCAGCAGGAGTCCGCTCCAACGCAGCGCCCCTTGTATTCTAAGCCACTTGGGACGATTATTCAATTGTATGATCCCAGCGACGGCGAGCACAGCGGCGGCGATGGCGATCCAGTTCGGAGCGAATGTCCTGGCGTAGTCCGGCTGGTTACGAAGGAACTGCTCCAGCGCCCCTGCCAAAAGTACCGCGGCACAGAGGGCCAGTGCAATCCATTGACCAGCCCTGCTGCCTGACTTGTGGCTACTTTGCGATTCGATGATCTGTTCTTTCCCGGGCAGCGGCGAACTTCCAGGAAATTGCTGCTTTTCATTACTATTTAATCTCATGTAATTATTATTAGTTAATTGTTTATTATTATTTAATTTATCTATAGTATTTCCTTTATTAACGTTAGTTCATGTTGCTCCAAATGGTAAATAATAAAATAAATCTTCAGGGCTTCTTCAGCCTTACCAGGTGACTTTACCATGCTATTCTGTACAGATATCTCTCGGATCTAATCACGACTGAATTTCTCAGAAATGCCGGCGTGGCCCAAATCCCTGAGTCTGTTTTGTTTCGCGTAACCAACACATATTTTCTGCCTGCTTTTAATACAACAATATCTCCTTTTACCGAGAAAAACCAGATATTACCGTTCTCGAAAATCGGGGAGGCATTAAAATTTACTCTCTCGTGAACTGACCAAATTTCTGTTCCTGTTTTAGCATCAATGCACATAAGTACGTTCTTGGTGTTGATAGTATAAATCAGTCCGTCTTTTATGACAGGGGTGAGTAATTGAGTCAGTGTCTGGTCGTCCCGTTTTTTCCAGAGAACATTTGAGCCTGTTATGTCACCATTACCGTTTGGATTAACCGATAATAACTCTGTAAAAACACGTTTTTCCTGATCAACCATAAAACCAGTGTAATAATATACTACTCCATTCTCCGAAAATGGCATTGATGCAGTTGATTCCTCTCCCCTGACAACTCTCCACACTTCACCTCCTGTGAGAGGGTCATAAGCACAGCAGACAGATGAACCGTTAGAGATTAATAAGTCACGACCTTTTACATTGACAATTTCAGGAGTTGTATAAGCTTTTCGCCCGATTTCTGATAAATTCTCATAAGGTTTATCCGGACGATTAGTCCTCCAGACAGTTCTTCCGGTTAATTTATCAAGAGCAATAATAAATCTTGTATCTGTGCCGTCAAAATGAAGTACAAGAAGATTTTTATAAAGGATCGGGGAAGATCCGGCTCCAAATACATGATTGCATTTAAGGTCTGTACGAGTCCATACTATTGACCCATCAGTTGTTTTTATGCAGGCTGTTCCAAGACTTCCGTAATTGACAAATAGCCGACCCTTTTCAATACAGGGTGTCGGGCTGGCATAAGTGTTTATTGTATGCTTTCTGAAAATATTCTGAGGTGAAAACACCTTAATATCATATATAATTTTACCGGTCATGAAATCAGCACAAACTGCATAAAACTCTTTACCATCCTCCGTCGCGGTCGTCACCCAAACCTGATTATCATAAATAACTGGTGACGAATACCCCCTTCCGTGTATTTCTGTTTTCCATTTTTTATTTGAGAAGTCCCATTTTAAAGGTACACTAGCTGTCATTGCTATACCATTCAGGTTGCTGCCTCTGAACTGCGTCCAGTTGTTGTCCTGCGAACTGGCACCATCACACAATAAAAGCCCTGCAACAAAGAAGAGACTGTTCATATAAGCAGGTCTTCTGAAACATTCCGTCAAAGCTACTGAAGCTAAAAAAATATTTTTTATAAGAGTTGCCAACTATTTATTCTTTTGCGTTTCAACTGCCCCGTCCCAAACCGTAATAAAAAGAGTTCTCTGAATGTTATCCAGATCAACTTTAATTTTTGTTTTCATGTCGTATTGTAATTGTTATCATCATTTTAATCCCAATAAAAATATCAACTAGAAAAATTACAGTCATATTCAACTCAGATTCACAATGAAATGGCAGGTTTTTCCACCTCTTCGTAGACTTTCAGCAATCTCAACCCTGAAAGGTTTGCCAAGGGCTGTCTCGAATATTGTTCTGTGAGTATTACGTGTACACTCGCAATGAATATCATTTGGTTTTGGAGTTCTGTAATTAGCTGCAGGGCAGTAACAACCGTTAGATACCTCTCCATAACGTATATGAACCGTATTGCCATCCTTCCATATTTCGAAATTTTTTCTGTAGGCTTCTATTAGCTTGTCAAGATCGCCAGTTCCGTTTATTGCTATATCCCTTTTAAACTGAAACCTGTTGAAACAGGCTATTCCGCAATTGCCTACTATTCTTTCCTGAGTTTCACGATCAAGACATTTGTCTATTGATTCCAGGAGATCGGCGAGCCAATTTTCTACAAACTGCTTTTGCGATTGCAGAGATTTAATTTTTTCATCCTGTTCCTGAGGTAGATTAGCCAATTCTGAACCGGATAGGTTTTGAATAACAAACGGGCAAACTCCCAAAAGAGCAAGTTTTTGTGTGAATGATTTTCTATCCATGTATAAAATATTTTGTTTTGAAATTGTCTTAATCCGATAAATGACCGTCTACTTATATTAACACCCTGTTAATCATAAATGAATGGATGAACAGTGACTTATAACCCACCTACCTGGCGGAATTTAGAATAAGCAAGCATCAAATGCGTCTAAAATTGTTTACCCCATTCCGTTTATTTGCCAACGAAAATAATCCGGATTTAAGAATCGAGCGAGGAAACAAGCCAGGAACCGGAGGCCATACTGCTAATATTCCTTCTGGTTTCAGGATGCGATGCATTTCAGTTAATATCGGAGTTAATGGCAGCATTGGCGCAGGAATCACACCAAACAAAATAACTGTGTCAAAACTTTCAGATTTTAATTTAGTATTCAGAGCATCGCCTTTGATTACCCGGACATTTTGCAGCTTGGCATCCTGTACTTTCCTGGAAACAAATTCAACTGACTCTGATAATATGTCCATCGCCAGCAAATTTCCCTGATTACCAATAAATCCGGCCGCAGGTACGGTGAAAAAACCTGTGCCACAACCTATCTCCAAAACAGATTTTTCCTCCAGATTATCTACACCCTGAAGAATTTTTATCGGATTAAAGAATCGATACCTGAATCGACTCTCCATCGCTTTTGCCATAAATCTTATAAACGGTTTCCCAATTATTGACCTTGCAAATGTTTCAGTTTTCATCTTCTTATCGTATAAGTAAAATAATTTCGTCTTTGTGTAAATAGTCATTGTAGCTACGAATACTTGATTTGCACCCGTGGAAGGTGATTATTCTTTCTAACATTTTTTCTGAACATCCGATTGAAAAAGAAATCAAAAAACCGACCAGCCAGCTTTTTAAATTGATTTAATTTTACCGGATAATAATAAAGGGATCCAAACCACCCATTTTGATTATAATATGTATAATCCCTTTTGCTGTCATCGAGTATCAACCGTATACTTGTCCGTCCCATTCTGAATATCATTAATTCGAAAAAAGTTGGCACCGATAACTCACCTTTGATTAATGATGAATAGAATTTTTTACTGTGTTTTTCAAGAATCCTGTCAGAAATTTTCTGATCTTTATCGGTCGGAGGTTCAAGGAATGTCAGACAACAACCTTTTACAACTCTGAACCCCAATCCCTTCCCGATAAAGTTAAAATAACGGGTAATTTTATTGCCTCCATAAATCCCCTGAACTACTATTCCTGTAAATACTTTCCCAAAAAAACAGGGCCGATGAAAAACAAATCCGAGTCTGTCAAGGAATATCTTCATTTGTCCCGATACATTAAAAGAGTAATTTGGAGATGCAAATACCACTCCATCAGAATTTTTCATTTTTTCGATAAGTTTGTTCCTGTCATCTTTTAAAGGACAAAACTCTTCCCCTTTCTCAAAGCATAACTTGCAGCCTTTACACACTTCCAGTCTGTAATCACTCATGGATATAATTTCACACTCAATATCTCCAAATGATTGCAGATTGTGCATGAATTTTTCAGCGGCCTTATAAGTCCCCATCTTTCTGGCGCTACCAACTAACGCAATAACTTTCATATTTTTCTTTTTTATACTTTTTCACCAAGGAGCAACATGGAGCTTTTCTAGGAGTTACACGGAGTTTAAATTTGCTACCATACCTATGTTCCAGCTCTCCGTGTCTTCTCTGTTTTTCTTTGTGTCAGTTCTTCGTTGTCCATCAAATTATGCTGATTTAAGCAGATTAATAACTCCTTGCTCTCCTCTATGTGATTTTGAATCTATCCATTTTTCAAATGTTAATTCCGGTTTACCAAGAAGGTTGTTTGTTTCATCGGGGTTACCCAATTCCTTTACTTTTTCAAAATATGCGAATAATGAAGCAGCGTTCTTCAATTCTTTGTTACCTGAAAGCATACCAATCATTCTGACCATCCATAAAGGAATTGCAGATACTTTTTTTATTTCTGGATGATAGCGTTTGCAGTACTTTTCCAGAAGATCTTTCATTAAGTATTGTTCCGGACCGAAGACAAAGAATATTTTATTTTTTGCATCAGTTTTTATATAAGCATTTGCTACCATTTTGCCATAATCATCAGCCGCGACCCAGTGACATGGATTTGGCTGCTTACCTAACACCATTGCTTTTCCGTCACGGACCATAAGATCAAGAGATTCGAAAAACCATGTCGGACGAAAAATCATGAAAGGAATACCACTTTTGATTATGTATTCCTCCTCTTCGAACTTATTTTCTATCATCGGGAACCAACGATTTTCTTCTGACACTGTGCATCCGGTAATAGCACTAATCAGCTTTATTCCATTTTGCGTGGCTATATCTATTATGGATTTAGTTGCCAGCGCATCATTTTTGGTTGAAATCGAAATATGGACAGCATCGCATCCGATCATCGCCTTCTCAAGATGAAAGAGATTATAAACATCTCCTCTGACAATATCGTATTCTTTTCCAAACATCGACTGGTTTACAGTTCTTGAAAATAAACGAAGTTGAAATCCTGCATTGTCTAAATGTTTTATCACCGGTTTCGCCAGCATACCACTTGCACCAATTATTAATACTTTCATATTATTGAGTTTAATATGAAGCAAAGGTTAGTGGATCTTAAAGAATAATTGTTTGACAAAAGTCAAAAAATCATTTCTTCTTTCGTATCCGGCTGAGAGTTGCGATATCTATTCCAAGGTAGGAAGCAATATGGCGTAATGCAGATTTTTTAGCCACTTCGGGATACTGACGGCAAAATTGTTGGTACCTTTCTGTGGCAGAAAGTGTTTGTAATTGAACGGAGCGGGCAACCAGATCATTGCTTTTTCGGTCTGCCATATCTTTGCATATCTGCTGCCAGACCGGAACAGAAAGATATAGCTCTTTGAGCTTTTGGTAACTTATTACAAATAACTCTGAATCATCAACAGCAACAATATTCTCCATTGAAGGAATCTGATTGTTAAAACTGTCAAAAGATATTACTAATGAACCTGATTGATAGAACTGCGTTGTTACTTCGTTAGCATTATCATCATAGAAAAACGACCGAAGTACACCGGATTTTACAAAGCCTACTTTGTCTGAAATGCTTCCCTGTTTTAAGAAACTTCCATTGGCAATCATATTTTCAGGAACAAAACTTCCCATTGTAATGTTCCAATCAGACTCAGTTAGTCCGTAATGTTCGATTATGTTTTCATTTACTTCCATAACAATTCCAAAATAATCTATTTATTCCATCTCATGTTCGTATCATTATCTGGCATTCTCAGAAGATAATTGTACATGACTTGTTTTTAAAGGTAATTTACTATAAATGCAATTATTAGTACAGGATAGAATCCTCAAAAAAGTGTAGCCAATTTTAATTTTCATTTCGTTTTTATCATGATTTCAGAAAATTGATTACAATAGGAATAATTGTGAATTTTTTTTATTTCAGAAATCAGAGTTACATAAAAACTACATAATTATCTCTTTTGGCAGAATAAAAAAACCACTCTCATTTGTTGGAAAATCGACAACTCTTATCACTGCAGAGATATTAATCGGGCCATATATATGCGGAAAAAGATTGCCAACAGTTGGATCATGGTGACCACCACCTGTTGGATCCTCAAATTTGCATTCAGATTTTAATTTATTTTCATCCATGCAAAGCAGAACTAACCCATTCTGTCCCCTGAAGAAAATATTTGCTGTATCCACTGCCTGTTTTAACATTGAGCAATGAATAAATCCCTCTGACTTAAGAGAAGGTGCTGAATATTCACCTTTGATCTTAGCTTTTTCCCAGGCTGTGTGTGTTGTAATGTGTAAAATCATAAGGCTAATCAGGATCTGTTTAAGTAAAATTAATAAATTATATTATAACAAGTATTATAATAATCGTCTGGCAGTAAGATTATTGTTAAAAACTTATCTCAGTCTTAAATATTACTGCAGCATCTCCTTTTATCTGAATTAAAGAAGGTTTATTGTTTTCAATCTGAACCCTGACATTTACAATTCCGAGTCGGTTCATTTTCTCTCCCTGTTTAGAATTGAATTCGAAATATGAGTCTTGAGGTTCTATTATTTTATTCTGTATCAAATACCCACCCAAAGGACCATTTGCGTTTTTAACTGAGAAGTTAAAGGATTCAATAGCCCGTGTCGGAGATAAAAGTAGTCAGTATTTTTTGGGTAAACTCAAAGATGGATATGACGAGAATTTCTTTAAGAATCGATTTCATAAAATCATGCAGGATATCAATCATAAATTGAGGGATATTGCTGAAAAACTTGAATTGTCTCAGCCATTGAATTTAGTATCGGCACGAGATTGTTATTCCAACACTCTTAATCGAAATAATACTGATATCAAGAAGATAAGCCAGATGCTTGGACACAGTAATGTAGTTATCACGGAGCACTATTTGGCAGGTCTTAATCCTGATGTCACATTTGGAATAAATGATCCTATTCTTTAAGGGTAATGAAGCTTGTAAAATCCGCCAGGTAGTCCGCCAGGTAGTCCGCCAGGTTTAATGAAAATCCGTGAAAAACCATAAAAGACCAAAATCGTAAGTGAATGACAATGAAGACCAATACAAATCAGAAAAATCTTATAATCAGGGTTTTACCTCACTCATAATCAGGGGGTCGCCGGTTCGAGCCCAGCTGGGCCCACAGAAGACAAAGTGAGAGTGAGAGCGAAAGTGATCACTCTCTTTCTGTTTTATAGGTACAGGTTGAGGCTGAGGCTGAGATTCTCTAAATGTCATTCTCAGCCTTAATCTTAACCTTAGCCTAATAAGTTTGGCGCCAGGTTTACGCCAGGTTTTGGATAAAAATGGGGTGTTTTGATAGAAAAGATTTATCCTGAAGGTACTAATTTCCCAATTAAAGATAATAGCATTCTGATCCCTCATTCTATTAAAAGGAATAAGAGGAGGAGGGGAAAACTTACAGAAAGTGAAGTACGAGGATTTGATGATAGTAAGTATTAATAAAAGAGCAGATGAGCATTTACTTTTTTGAGAACTAAACATTTGTAATACAATATTTTGTTGCTTTATTTTAAATTATTGAAGCTAAGATTTACTAATGGATTTATTCAAGAAACGGCTCATAATGGCAAATCTGAACAGGTAGCGCTTTTCTACATCTGTAGTATTTTTATTAATTAGTAGATAAGGCATTATTCGGTTTTTCCTGCTCGTCTTTATGTAGTCGCAATCTGATTGAAACATACAAGTAAACTTATTATCGATAAAGAACCATGTTTTAAAATCTGTGCCATTAGAGATAAAGATGAAACTCTTTCCCCTGTACTTTCCCTTAATACCATAATCAAGATTAATTTCAGAGTACGACATAAATGAAGAAACCTGTTTTGTATTTTGAGTATTATCCTGTTGAATCTTCTGAGAATTAATATAAGAACACCAATATTTTAATGATGTGTCAGCTATTGGATTCATTATAATCATAAATGAACCTATAGTATCATCATTTTCACAAAGAAGCCCTGTTGCTTTTTTATCCCAGTAGTATCTAATATTATTTTCAGTTTCAATTGAAAAGGTGCCATCAACATTTCGGACTTTATCATTGGTTGTTTGCTCCTCTCCACCGCAATAAAAATTTACTCTCCAGTCAGGTAGAGAATCGTTACATTGTATTGTTCCTGAAATTTCCCATGTTCCATCTCTTACCACGGAGTATCCGATACCAGTTGCAGCAGTTATAAGCTTATTACCAAATCTCCGTTGCTTTCTACCTTTATCATTATATAGCACTTTTGAGTGTTTTTCAAATAATTGAATTTCTTTAGCTCCTCTATCGAAGAACATATATAAATTATTAGAGATCTCCGGCTTAAATAAAGCGACAGAGTCAAAATCAACGACTTTGCTTTGTCCCGATATAACTGGCACTACTAAGATTCCGGCTATTAACAGAATTAATTGATACAAAGCAGTTCTCATTTCATTATATTATGATAAGTACTATCAACTAAATAGTGTTTTAAACACATGTCTTTTAAAAACTTTACGGTTACAAAATGGGTAGATAAATGTACCTGTGTAAATAATTCACTATTACCAAAGTTACACATTGTTCAAACTGAAGTCAATTTTATTTCACCCCATTCTTGAACAACATCAATGAGGATCATTTACTGATAAATAGAGTTAGCAACCTTAATTTTCAGCTGGCAGCGAGATTCCCACATTACATCTAACATTCACTTTCATATCATCAATTAAGTGATGGCTTCTATCTTGACAAATCTTTTACCCCTTTATTCTCTTGAATTAAAACTGAAACTTTAATGTGCAAGCTGTTATGAGACTGTGTGGAAAAGCCAGTTCCCTTGACCACCTCATGCCGGAGTAAATTGACCATCTCATGCCGGTGTTAAGTGCTTGTTTTTAAATTTAATACGATTATCTCAATTTAACTGGCTAAATGTGGTCAAGCCTTCCGGATTTTGCAAATTAATCAATAATTGTAATAGTATATAGAAATTCTATACGTTCACGTCTCTTCAATATATCAAAAATTCCCTTCAAGACCTCTGTCTAGAACTAGTTATTACTGAAGTGCTTTAATATCAATTGATTTATACTGAATTTATTGAAAGGTTTTGGCAAATAATCATCAATTGCAACCCCAGCAAACTCTTCAGTTATTTCCGATAAATGAAAAGCTGTCTCAATTATTATCACAACCTTGGTATGAAATTGACGAATCCTGCTGGTAGTTTCAGCTCCACTCATTCTTGGCATGTAGGTATCCATCATAATCAAATCTATATCAGGATTATTCTCGAAAATTGTAATTGCTTCTTCACCAGACTCGGCAATAAATATTTCTTTACTGTATTCTCTCATCAACTCACAAAGGACCATACCTATTGTAATATTATCATCAACAATTAAAATCTTTAATAATTTGATTTTAGAACTATCATCAGCCTTGTCAGATCTTTTTTGATTAAGTTTTCCCATCTCGAAACATTTAATTGTATAGCTCTGAAATAGATTACTTAAATATAATATTAATAACAATGCAAATCTTAGAATAAATTAATTTGATTCTTAACAAAAATCTGAATAACTGTAAAACAAAACCATCCACCCAAGAATTAACTCAGATGGATGGCATTAACCTAAACCTAACTTATGCTATAAGAAAACCTGAATAAAGGTACACTCAAAAAAGTCCATTGTCAATATTATTTGTAACCACTCACCCAAATCCCTCTTTTGAGGGACAACACGTTATGATACGATAATATTCGATAGTGATGCGATAAAGCTATGTATTTGTGACCAAATTAAAAGTGCAAAATATACGCAAGTAAAATAACAAAATGTTTTTATTAATCTTATATTCTGCATATTATAGAGTTAGCACATACTGACTCATAATCAGTGGGTCGCTGGTACAGGTTGAGGCTGAGGCTGAGATCCTCTTATGTTATTCTCAGCCTTAACCTTAACCTCCGACTTACATAGTTGGCGCCAGGTTTTGCATAAAATTTGGAATTTTAATCTTAGTGATTAAATAGAAATTCTAAATAAAAAAATAAGCCACTATACTCCCGGAGGAAGTTTTGAAAGCATTAACTTACGATAACTTATGGTACGACCATCAACTATAAATGTCCCGTCTCCATATGCGTGTATAGTGCGACGTTCCTTGCGGTCAGAATCTATCCATGCATACAATGCATCAAGAATAAAAATATTATGTTTTTTAATATAATCTGTAACACGGCATTCAATATTTGCAAGACATTCTTCTATCAGCGGTGCTTCAACTGACTTTGCTTTAAGTGGTGTGAGGTCAAACTTTTTGAATTTATCAGTATCGGAACCTGAACATCCTCCAATTTCAACGACCTTTTGGGCAATGTCAACTGTTGGTATAGCTATAACACATTCACTGCTTTTAGTGAGAGCTTCAAATGAGTAATTCCATGCTCCAGTCATTAAGGCAAACTGAGGGGTGAAATCCATAACCATATGCCACGAAATCGTCATGATATTGTTTTTCCCTTTGCTGGTTGTGGTGACCAGGACAACCGGGCCGGGTTCCAGTAGCATAAATGCTTTGTTTAATGGGAGTTCTTGCATTTTTATAATTATTGATTTGTTTTGTTTATCAAATTTACTCATAAAAACAACAGTTCCTGTAATATTACAGTAGGTTTGAGGTCAACGATAGAATAATACAACATTCCGAACAAGTCTGATACTGGATCAGCAGAGTCCAGAAGCCAGACCTGACGGGAACAACCATATATTCTATCACTTACAATTTATTTTGTAGATGATTTTTTGTTTTGTTTCTAGCTTCTTGCTAGGTTTTTCATCGATTTTATGACTATTTGTTTACTTTTAAACAAAGGTCGGTGGCCATGAACATAACTCTTTTTAATATCTGTCCTGACTCTTTAAATCTGAGATATCAACGGCCAACCCATCTCTACGAACATATTTTTGCATTTAGCCTGACTTTGGTTTAAATTTGATAATGCAATAAATAATCCTCAGATGTCAGGCATCATTGAAGGATATAATTATGACATTTTCATCAGCTACCGCCAGAAAGACAACAAAGGCGACAGGTGGGTGAGTGAGTTTGTTGAAGCTCTGAAGACTGAACTCGAATCTACTTTTAAAGAAGATATTAGTGTTTATTTTGATATCAATCCACATGACGGACTGTTGGAGACGCATGATGTCTATGCCTCGCTGAAAGATAAACTTAAATGTCTTGTTTTTATTCCAATTATTTCCCGTACATATTGTGATCCAAAGTCCTTCGCATGGGAACATGAGTTTAAAGCATTTATTGAATTAACATCTCACGATCAGTTTGGATTAAAGGTTAAACTACCAAACGGGAATGTCTCAAACAGGGTGCTCCCTGTTCGTATTCATGATCTGGATAGTGATGACCTTAAACTTTTTGAATCGGTTCTAGATGGAGTTCTCAGGGGAATTGAGTTCATTTATAAAGAACCAGGAGTGAACAAGCCACTTACCGCTGATGATGATGAAAAGAAGAATTTAAACAAAACCAAATACAGAATACAGATTAACAAAGTAGCCAATGCTATTAAAGAGATTATTTCTACAATAGGACAACCTATTTCACAAAAAGAAGAATTCTCAGAAGAAGTCTTTAAACCAATTTCAGTATCCCGGAAAAATAATAAGACAAAATTCATTATTCCAATTCTTATTGTTCTTGCACTATTTGTGCTTGGATACTTCTTAATCCCAATTCTTTCTAAACCAAAAGAACAACTCGAAAAATCAATTGCTGTATTACCATTTAAAAATAACAGCCCCAATGATTCAACCACATATTTTATTGATGGAGTAATGGAGGAGATCCTTACTTCTTTGCAAACGATTAAAGATATTAGAGTTATTTCCCGAATTTCCGTTGAACAATTCAGAGGTCAAACAAAACCAACCATACCTGAAATTGCAAAAAAACTGGGTGTCAATTACATTGTTGAAGGAAGTGGGCAGAAATATGCTAACAAATTCCATTTGGGGGTACAATTAATAAGAGCAGCTAAAGAAAGCCAGCTATGGGCGAAATCCTACGAACAGGAAATAAAAGATGCGAAAGACATATTCATTATAGAAAGCCAGATTGCTCAGTCGATCGCTAAAGAATTAGAAGTTGTGATTACCCCTAAGGAAAAAAAGCTTATCGAGGAAATCCCAACCAAAAATCTTGAAGCTTATAAGGCTTTTCTTAAGGGCCAATACTACCTGAGAAAATTCACAATGAATGATTTGGATACAGCTTTAAGGTATTTTGAGCAGGCGAAAAAAATTGACCCGGAATATGCTCTTGCTTATGCTGGTATCAGCAATGTCTGGCAATTTAGAGTGAATGCTTCATTTGCATCTCCTTCGGAGGCAATCCCCAAAGAAACTGAAGCTCTCACGAAAGCCCTGGAACTGGACAGCACCCGGGCAGAAGTTTATTATTCACAGGCATTCTTTAAGACTTATATAAGGTGGGATTTGAAAGGTGGGGAGTCATCGATCAGGAAAGCTATTGCACTTAATCCCAACTATGCGGATGCCTACCTTCTCTATGAAGAAATACTGATCATAACAGGTCGGATGAAAGAAGCAATGGAACAAGTTGAGATAGCTCTTAAGCTGGATCCGCTGAATATCCTTTGCAAAACTGAATATGGGTTGACTTTGTATTTTTCCGGAAGGTATAACGATGCCATCACCGCATTTCAGGAGGTATTAAAAATTGATCCTGCTAATGAGCTGGCCTTAGAAAATCTTCCGGGTGCTTTCCACCAGATCGGAAGGCAAAAGGAAGAGATGGAAGCATGGAAGTCATATTATAGTATCATTTTTAAAGACTTTGCCAATGTCTTTGATCAGGGTTACGAAAAAGCTGGATATGCAGGTGCACTGAACCTTGAAGCTGATAGCCTCGTTGCACAGTTAAAAACCCACTATATTAATCCATTTGAAATTGCACTTATTTATTCCTGTGCCGGGAATAAGCATCGGGCAATGGATATGTTAGAGCATGCATATGAAGTACATGATCCCAATGTAGTTTTCACTTTATACCCCGTATTTGACATTCTTCGTAATGAGCCTCGTTTTCAACAACTTGCAAGGAAGTTGAACTTACCTTATAAATAGATTCTTTATTTGTACAGCATACAAGGAAGAACATGTAGGACAACAAAATAAGATTGATTGATAATAAGGTTTGTTGACAACCAGAACATTGAAACCAAATAAATATTTATCGAGAAATATAGTTAAGGTAATTTATACCTTGAATTATTATTTGACTTGTTTCATCGTATTTAATAACGTTATCATCATGTATAACTAACATGGTAAGCATACTTCCGGGTTACGAATATGCCATCTTCATCAGCTACCGCCAGAAAGACAATAAAGGCGACAGGTGGGTGAGTGAGTCTGTGGATAATTTGGGAAAGTCAGTGAAGGCCATAAAACATTAGTCTTGATCACATTCCAAGGTGGTAAATTGACCAGCGTATTTTGATGAAATTGATTTATTAATGTCTCTTTTTTATTCTTAATTGATATTTTCAATGTTGTATGCCCGTTTTTTCCAGCCCCTCAGGGCTGTGCTTTTCATCGCACCTATCGAGTCAGGGTTAGTTTTTTAATTTAGGTCTTAGCGACAATCCCTGTAGATGGCAGGAATTGTCCTATAGTAAGAAACTTGTCAAGATTAATAATCCGCTTAATATGAAGAAGTTATCTTGGTTTAAGAATTTTGGTTTTGTTATGTGCAGTTTTTAATTATTGATTAATAAATCCAAACTTCTTTAAAAATTCAACCGCCTTTATATCTGCCTGTTTTTGAATTTCTTTATCTGGTCGTGGCCATCCGGTGTCGTC
>Ga0302206_1000131_pt1 | contig 31779 bp, 26 predicted proteins | sample II_Fen_E2_1_FD_194581 | JGI IMG/M metagenome (GOLD analysis project Ga0302206, IMG submission 194581) | Peat permafrost microbial communities from Stordalen Mire near Abisko, Sweden - II_Fen_E2_1 | ecosystem: Environmental > Terrestrial > Soil > Wetlands > Permafrost | place: Sweden: Abisko...
TAAACTGTTTTCGCGACTCTTTTAATGTTAAAAACTTATCAGATTCTAATGTACTGTATATAAGAGTAATAGCATTTGGGTGTTTGTTGATTGTCATATAAATAAGATTACGGAATAATCTATAAATATACTGATTTTCAATGAATTACCCAAATGTTTTAACTCTTATTTTCTAGCTATTTTTCTTATTATCAAATACTTATTTCATTTTATAACGAACCATTGAGAAAATGAACATACAAATTATTATTGATTAATAAAGGATTTAATAGGTTGTTCAAAATACTTTAAAAATAGTTATGCACAAATAGTAAAAAAATATGAAACCTATAAATTTAAAACCTGGCGATAGTGTAAAAGTGAAATCCGGCATTTTAGAACCGGATAATGAGGAATTTGAAATAGGAGGTTGGCAAGGATATGTGATTGATATTGATACAAAAAGTAATGCAGAAAACACCCTTATTACCATTGAATGGGATTCAGTAACGCTACAAAAAATGCCGGATGAATACATCATTGAGGCTGCTGTAGAAGGCTTAAGTTGGCAAACCATGATATTGTATGACACGGATATTGAAAAAGCTACTGCAAGCGATACTATTCAAGATGTAAAAAAAATACAGAGTGAATTGGAAGACAAGTATTATTGGAGTTCGTTTGGCGAAGAAGGATTACGTATAGAAAAAGTACTGGAAGGGACGAATAAAAATGACGAACGCGAATGTATGCTAAGTTGGTTTAACTATCTGGAGTTGAATCTCTCTTTTCCATTTAAAGCAGAAGTTTCACTTGAGTCGTATTCTACTTCAATCAGAGATGGGGATATTGTTACTGTGAAAAGTTTACATGATTTTGTTGATTTGTACGGTATTCTTGCAACATCGATATTTGAACGAAGTAGGTTGCAAGTTCCACTTGTTGAGTTAATTGTAAAGGATAAAAAATCGAATAATTTTCAATTAATAAACGATTATAATACTTGGTTTAGTAATCAGTAACTTATTGTTAAATTGATTCTGGGATAAAATAAAAAAGAAAAATACCAATATTGAAGTGTTAATTTATTAAAATTGACAAAATTGTATGGATGCAAAAGAACAATATCAAGAACTAACCGATAAATTAATGGAGGTTTTACCGCTGAAGGCATATCCAATAAGGGGTTTAGTAAATATATTCAGAGATAACGGAACCCCCATAACCCTAAAAACTGAGTTGACAATAACGAATGTTATGAATAGCGGAGATGTTTCAGGGATAATGTGTGTGGTTAAAGATGAAGGTGAAAAAGTATTAGCATGTGGGTTGACGCATTTGATTTTCGCACGTTCATGCCCGTTATTCAAAGAAATAGCAGTCTATCAGAAAAAGAGAGAAAAAAGAATCCGAAAACTCAATAAATAGTGATTGAATCAAAACACTAATCTATAAAATATGAAAAAACAGTTTGAACAATTCAGACCAAAAGAATTCACCGGAAACGGCGACAAATATTTATTCCCATTGATTAGCGAATTATCGAAAGTAATTTTACATTTGGAGAAAGGATATTTTTATGATACTCTAAAGTTAGATAAAAATCAGAATTTCGTTATGGCAAACCTACTTATTGAATTAGCTGAGGATTTGCATAATGATATAGGCCTTTGGAAAAGCATTGAGCACTATAACAAGACTTTGTTTAACACGCCATTGCCACTTTTTGTGGATGATAATATTGAAATTAGAGAATGTTTTGACAAAAACAGGATAAAATTTTTCGTATATAATATTTTTCCGGAATTTAATGATGAAGTTATTCTATCGCCATATCATAAAGATTTAGAAATACTTGCGAATGGAGTGTCCCTTTTTCTTCAGGATAAATTCAAAAATGTACCGAAGGAATCGGGTATTATGCTTTTTTTACTTCAAAAAGATGAGTTTGGCTGGGATCTCAAAAGAAAATTAGTGTGGGTTGTTTTAAATTCTTATTTATTCCGAAACAGTTGCTACAGATATGCAACAAAGAATAATGGCGGCAAAATGGATATTGAAACTATCGACGATTTTATATGTCAGGAAAATACCATTTGGTCGGGTTTAGGAGTGATTGATATATTAGCAGAAGCATTGAAATTGCCCGAAAAAACACAACATGAAGTCAGAAGTTGGTACGAGCGATTGGTTGCCATCTACAAGGTAGTTTCATTAAAAAATACTATACTGGAAGTCGAAAATATTATTACTGAACAAAAATATTTGGTTCGGACTTTCAAGGAAGATAACATCTTCAAAAAAGACTATTTTGTGTTTGGAGGAATTGTCCCTTATGACGATTATTACTACTGGTCGGGAGTTCAGCGGGGTCTTGGAAAGTTAAATTTTAAACAGTTACAAAAATTGAAGGGCGATTTCGTTTTAAAATCATCATCGATAGTTTACCGCTATGATAAAGAACTTTTAAGCAAAGCTCAAGAATCAGTAAAATCACTTTATGAAGAATTTAAAAGTTATTTAAAAGATGATTTGGTCTATTTTAAAGACGGCTTTTCGATGGCTGCTGCTTTCCAAATGAAAGAAAAACAAAAATATGATGCTTTATCGAAAGATGAGCTGACTAAGATTATGAAAGAAAATAATTTAAAAAATCCATTTCCTAACATGAACCTTTCAGCGGATTTATTAAATTACGAAAAAGGAATAGGTGTTTTTTTTAATCCAACTGAAGGAATGGAAATAATGATGGGTTTTGATGATATAACAAATGGATTACGAAAAAACGGGGCGAATTTGACTAACGATGAAATAATAGCAATTCAAGAGTTAATCTTTTCATCTTCAATAAGTCCGGCTTTTGTACATCGTATAATTGCGCGGTATGGCCATAAATCGATTGCAAGTTCATTTCTTATTAGCACGGACATAAATTGCATCGAATTTTTATTGCACAAATATAAAGGGCATTTTTTCAGAAACAGATATCCCTCAATAAGTATTAAAATAAACTAAAAATTAAATTATAAGTGTGACTACTAAAGAATTTTGGAAAATTTACATATCAAAAGACGGGGTTATAAAAAACTTTGACAATATTTTTGACTTTTTCTCGAAAGATTTACCTGCCCAATTTATTGATGAATATGATGTGGAAGAGGTTATTTTGGAGGTAAGCGGACACAACATAACTGCCAAAAATTTTGAGAATGTACTAAAATTTACTGAATTGATTCAAAAACAACATCCCGTGTTGTATAAAGAATATTTTCAGTACTTTGATGATTTTTTGATTGATTACCATTCGTTTCACCACAACAGAGCAGAAGCTGAAAGGTCATTCTCTAATTTTCTTGAAAACCCTGAACAGAATTACGATCAACTTTTAACTGCATTAAATAAGCTGCTTTATTATCAGCATTATGAAATAGTTGACAAAACGGTTATGAATAGTTACGATTCAATTAAAAATTCCGACAAATTAATACCGGGAGCTGAATATGATTTAGCGGTATTGAAGTACTACCTTAACTTAGAATATTTTTACAAAATAAGCACAGACAAAACACCGGATAAAAAAGAGTTTGAAAAATCAATGCTTCCTTACGATTTTAAATTTAATGGGAATACACTTGATTTAATTTTAAAAGGTATAATAAATCCAGATGAGGAAAACGAAATACTAAACGAAAAGTTTATACAGAATCGCCATGACTACTTGTTGACACTTCAAAGTCAGTTTCTAGTAAATATGAATCGAAAGAAATTTGGTTTTGTGCTTAGCGGTAGATTGTGGGATAAAATGATTGAATTTCTGGAAGAGCAAGCGAGTTATAACAAACAGAAAAAAAGACAAATGCCTGACGACTTTTTTAATGTCAAAACTGACAGTTATGAAGAATATCTCAGTGATCTATCAGGAGATTTTTTAACGGATAATAGATCTGAAATGATAGCCGTACTTTGGGCAAGTGTTTATATCTACGATTTTTTATTTTCCATCGGTTTGATACATCAAGCAACTTATGATAGCTTTAAATTGACATCAAAAATTCTGAAAGGAAAGATAATTGCTAATTTTACAAGTGAATTGTGGAATTCAAATTTTGTTCATTATTGGAAAAAGCCTGACAGTATATCAGATGCTGAGTTTAATGAAGAATCGAAACTATTCCAAAAAAGCTTAACTTTAAAAAGGCAGGATTTTAAAAAGACAAGGAAAGAGATTAATGATGTGCTGAAAGAACTAGGTGAACTATCGGATTATATTATTCAAGGTGCTGAAGAGGATAATTATTAGCCAAAAGATATTTTTGAGAAGTTACTGCAAAATCAACAACCTGAACTGTTTGATGATACATAAAAAAAATCGTATTTGTCAGGACAGACCCCAAAATGGACGAAATGATCCTTGCCCTAGTGGGAGTGGTTAGAAATATAAGAAATGTTGTGGAAAATGAAGAAAATATTGCAGTAAAGTAAATAAGTAATCGATCAAATAAATACAATTGGAATTGCTTGTGGTGGGAATCATGACAACTTGACCGCTGCATTGATTGAAATGGAAACAAGTTCAAAATAGAAAGTTGTGTCTTACTTATACTTGCTTTCAACAAACTTTTTGCACAAAAATACGAAGTTTATAAATATTCTTCTTTTTTTTTGTGCAAAACAAACAGATTATTTTAGTAAAGCATTCATTTTTTGAGTGCTTAATATTTACAGAACAGGAGTATGAAAAAACCCTGCAAAACAGTTGTTTTGCAGGGTTTGTCTTTTGGGTATAATCCTAATGGTTTAACCACTTCGCGGAAAGTGAGAGATTCGAACTCTCGGAGCAGTTACCCGCTCATTAGTTTTCGAGACTAACGCATTCGACCACTCTGCCAACTTTCCTTATAATTTAATGCGTTGCAAAAGTACTATATTTTTTAGTGATAGTGAACAACTATTGCAGATTAAAATCAAAAGAATAGGATTTTTCTTTTTAAATGCTTACCGATATAATTGACTTTTTATATCAATTTGATAGTGAAATGTAAATAATTAAATGTTTATTTTCTTATTATGCTTAATTATTTACTGTAAATGTTCCTTTTACTTTACAAAATGAAATATACTGCGGCAAATTGTGTTAGTCTGGTATTAGTTTTTACCTTTGTCTTGAAACAATAATTTAACTAAAAAAATTTACAGTATGAAAGTTGAACAAGTTCTTGACAATTTGAAAAGGCAATTTCCGAATGAACCAGAGTATCATCAAGCCGTAGAAGAAGTATTACATTCTATAGAAGAAGTGTACAATGCTCACCCGGAGTTTGAAAAACAAAACATTATTGAACGGATTTGTATTGCTGATCGCATTTTCTCGTTTCGGGTAACCTGGGTAGACGATAAAGGCAACGTGAAAAACAACATGGCCTACCGGGTGCAACATAACAACGCCATAGGACCTTACAAAGGCGGTATGCGTTTCCATTCTTCAGTTTGTCCCTCAATTCTGAAGTTCCTGGCTTTTGAGCAAACCTTTAAAAATGCACTGACAACCCTTCCAATGGGCGGTGCTAAAGGTGGTTCTAATTTTAGCCCGAAAGGGAAATCGAATGCAGAAGTTATGCGTTTTTGTCAGGCTTATATGCTGGAACTGTGGCATCATATTGGTCCAGATACGGATATTCCTGCCGGTGATATTGGTGTTGGTGGTCGTGAGGTGGCATACATGTATGGCATGTATAAGAAATTGGCCCGCGAGAACACAGGTACTTTTACCGGAAAAGGATTGCAGTTTGGGGGTTCGTTGATACGTCCGGAAGCTACCGGATACGGGAATATCTATTTCTTGATGAATATGTTGAAAAGAAAAGGCATCACTGATCTGAAAGGTCAGACAATTGCTATTTCAGGTTCAGGAAACGTTGCAACTTATACGGCAGAAAAAGCAATTGAGTTGGGTGGTAAAGTAATCACTTTGTCGGATAGCAATGGTTATATTTATGATCCCAATGGTATCGACAGCGAAAAGTTAGCTTATATTCTTGAATTGAAAAACATATATCGTGGCAGAATAAGAGAATATGCTGATAAGTATAAATGTAAATACGTGGATGGTGGAAGTCCATGGGGTGAAAAATGTACCATTGCATTGCCTTCTGCAACTCAGAATGAGTTGAATGCCGAAGATGCCGAAATGCTTATAAAGAACGGTTGCATGGCAGTATCAGAAGGTGCCAATATGCCTTCAACCCGTGAAGCTGTTGAAGTTTTCCTGAAAAATAAAATTCTTTATGCTCCCGGTAAGGCTGCAAATGCAGGTGGAGTATCGGTTTCAGGATTGGAAATGTCACAAAATTCTATGAAATTAAGCTGGTCGAAAGAAGAAGTGGATGAAAAGCTCAAAGTCATTATGGCTTGTATTCATGCTTCATGTGTCAAATACGGAACAGAGGACGATGGTTTTGTAGATTATGTAAAAGGTGCCAATATTGCCGGTTTTATGAAAGTGGCAAAAGCTATGATGGCTCAAGGGGTACTTTGATAGGAGCGAGGAGTGAGGAATGAGAGGTAAGAGGTAAGAGGTAAGAGGTAAGAGGTAAGAGGTAAGAGGTAAGAGGTGAGGAGTAAGTAGTGTCCTGGAATAGGTTTACAACAAAGTAAACTAATTTCAGGGCGATACAAAGTGTTTGACCTGAATATATTGAAAATTTTGATTCTAAGACCTAATAAATTCACAAGTTTAAAATTAAAAATGTATTTTTGTGTTGAATTTTGATACCTTTATATAATCTATTCATAATGAAGAAAGTACTTTTAATCATCTCTATTGCTTGTACGCTCACCGTACAGGCGCAAACTTCTCCCAGGCTTGGTAGTTCAAGCGTTGACGATGTAGTGAAAGCCATGACGCTCGAAGAAAAAGCTCAGTTTCTGGTAGGAGCATCAATGGCAGATTTTAATGGTGCGGGAACTGTAGTGGGATATACCATAAATTTAGTGCCCGGTGCTGCCGGTACTACAGTTTCTATCCCACGTTTAGGCATTCCTGCCACGGTGGTTGCCGATGGGCCTGCCGGACTGCGTATTTCACCCACCCGTAAGGACGATACTAAAACCTATTATTGCACGGGTTTCCCAATTGCCACACTTTTAGCTTCTACCTGGAATACAAACCTGGTAAGAAAAGTAGGCGAAGCTATGGGAAATGAAGTGCTCGAATATGGCTGTGATGTATTGCTGGCCCCGGGTATGAATATCCACCGCAATCCCCTTTGCGGACGGAACTTTGAATACTATTCGGAAGATCCTCTGATTGCGGGCCGAACGTCAGCATCCATGGTCAATGGCATCCAGTCACAAGGAGTGGGTACTTCCATCAAACATTTCGCAGGAAATAATCAGGAAACGCTTCGTACGAAGAATGATGCCCGGATATCACAACGTGCTTTACGGGAAATCTATCTGAAAGGTTTTGAGATTGCAGTCAAAGAAGCACAACCCTGGACAGTCATGTCGTCGTATAATTTTATAAACGGCACCTATACCCAGGAAAGTTACGAATTGCTGACTACGATTCTTCGTGATGAATGGGGTTTTAAAGGGTTAGTCATGACCGACTGGACCGGACAACGAAATACCGTCGCCCAGGTTCATGCAGGGAATGATCTGATGATGCCCGGTAAGCCTGAACAGACCAAAGAGATCATCAGTAAGGTGAAGAGCGGCGAACTGTCGGAGGCTGATGTTGATGCCTGTGTTAAACGAATGCTGCAATATATCCTGCTTACTCCACGGTTCAAAGAATACAAATATACGAACACACCGGACCTGAAAGCACATGCGGTCATTGCCCGCAATGCTGCGGCAGAAGGAATGGTCCTTTTAAAGAATAATGATGCGACACTACCTTTACAATCCGGAATGCAGAATATCGCACTTTTTGGTATCACTTCCTATGATTTTATTGCAGGGGGTACGGGCTCGGGAGATGTAAACAAAGCGTATATTATCGATTTGCAACAGGGACTTCAAAACGCCGGATTCGGTGTTCAACCTAAAATAAAAGCGGTATATGATAAGTTTAAATCCTATACCAGTGAAAAGCTTCAGGAAATTAACCTGAAACGTGGATGGTATCTGGGACCGTTACGCCCTGAAGAACCAGTTATGGATGAATCATTTATCGACTTTCGTGCCCAGGATTCAGAACTTGCTGTGATTACTTTCGGACGTAATTCGGGTGAAGGAAATGACCGGCGTATTGATGGTGATTTTGAGTTAAGTGAAGCAGAACGTACGTTGCTGACGAATGTCACCCGGGCGTTTCATGCGAAAGGAAAAAAAGTTGTTGTTATTCTTAATGTAGGAGGAGTAATCGAAACAGCTTCCTGGAAACACCTACCCGATGCCATTCTGTTAGCCTGGCAAGCCGGTCAGGAAGGTGGCAATGCGGTGGCTGATGTATTGCAGGGAAGCGTTAATCCGTCAGGCCGCCTGCCAATGACATTCCCTATGGACTATACCGATCACCCTTCCTCCCGTAATTTCCCGGCTGGTTTTGTATCCAGTTGGGAGGATGAACAAAATCCTTTGTTAATTAACAGGAAAAATGTTGGGTACACGAACTACGAAGAAGATATCTGGGTAGGTTACCGATATTTCAATACTTTCAATAAGGAAGTATCCTATCCGTTTGGGTACGGACTTTCGTACACCGCTTTTAATTACAGCAATGCCGGTGTGAAGAAAGTTGGAAATGACTGGAAAGTTCAGGTAAAAGTGACCAATACCGGTAAAGTGGCCGGTAAAGAAGTAGTACAGGTTTATATTCGCGCGGCACCCGGTGAAATTAAAAAACCTTTGTGCGAACTTAAAGCCTATGGTAAAACCCAATTGCTGGTACCCGGACAAAGCGAAATACTGACTTTAAGCATTAAAAATTCAGACCTTGCCTCCTTTCACGAAAATAAATCATCCTGGATAGTGGATGCCGGACAATATACAGCCCTTGTTGGTGCTTCAATAGCTGACATTCGTCAAACAGTCCGGTTTCAGGTTGATAAACCATTCATTACGGAAGTCCATAATGTTTTAAAACTAAAGAATGATTTTGTTCGAATGAAGTAAGAATAATTTGATTCATTAAAAAAAGACATAGATTCTACATGAAGCTATGTTTTTTTTTGTTGATCAGAAGCTTGTGCAAGTGATTATTTACTGTTTGAAGACATGCTTTTTTCATGAATACTATCATTTTGTTATCTTCTGATCTCAAAACAACATTTATTTTGTTATAAAAGTATTTTATTTGGCTTTATTATTGATAAATTCGTATTTATTTGTATTTTTGTTGCATATATATTTATATCAACTTTAAAAAGATACTAATATGAAAGTAGAACAATTTCTTGACAATTTGAAAAAACGGTTTCCAAATGAACCTGAGTATCATCAAGCCGTGGAAGAAGTATTGCTGTCTATTGAAGAAACGTATAATGCGCATCCGGAATTTGAGAAACAAAACATTCTGGAACGCATATGCATTCCTGATCGTATCTTTTCGTTCAGGGTAACCTGGGTGGATGATAACGGGAATGTAAAAACAAACATGGCTTACCGCGTTCAACACAACAACGCCATTGGTCCTTACAAAGGTGGAATTCGTTTTCATGAATCGGTGTATCCATCAATACTTAAATTTCTGGCTTTTGAACAAACTTTTAAAAATGCACTTACTACTCTACCTATGGGGGGTGCAAAAGGAGGTTCAGACTTTAGTCCTCAGGGCAAATCGGATAGTGAAATTATGCGATTCTGTCAGGCTTATATATTGGAACTTTGGCGTTATATCGGTCCGGAAACCGATGTACCTGCCGGTGATATTGGTGTAGGGGGTCGTGAGGTAGCGTATATGTATGGCATGTACCGTAAACTGGCACATGAGAATACCGGTACCTTTACAGGCAAAGGTCTTGAATTTGGTGGTTCACTCATTCGCCCTGAAGCGACAGGGTATGGAAATATCTACTTTCTGATGAATATGTTGAAGCGCAAAGGGATCAATGATTTGAAAGGGCAGGTGGTTGCTATCTCCGGATCGGGGAATGTAGCTACATATACTGCTGAAAAAGTAATTGAACTCGGAGGTAAAGTCATTACCATGTCCGACAGTAACGGATATATCTATGACCCTGATGGGATAGACTCGGAGAAACTGGCATTCATTTTCGAATTAAAAAATGTTCAACGGGGAAGGATTAAAGAATATGCTGACAAATACTCCTGTAAATATGTTGAAGGAGAACGCCCCTGGTCGGAAAAGTGTACCATCGCATTGCCTTCGGCCACTCAGAACGAAATAGATAGAGAAGAAGCTGAAATGTTGATCCGCAATGGCTGTATGGCAGTTTCCGAAGGTGCCAACATGCCTTCCACCATGGAAGCCGTGGAAGTGTTCCTGAAAAATAAAATACTTTATGCACCCGGAAAAGCCGCTAATGCTGGTGGTGTTTCTGTATCAGGACTTGAAATGTCACAAAATGCCATGAAACTAACCTGGCCGAAAGAAGAAGTGGATAAACGGTTGCAGGACATTATATCCAGTATTCACGAAGCATGTGTAAAATACGGAAAAGAACCCGATGGATTTGTAAACTATGTAAATGGCGCCAACATTGCCGGTTTTATGAAAGTTGCCAAAGCTATGATGGCACAAGGGGTACTTTGATAGGAGCGAGGAATGAGGAATGAGAGGTAAGAGGTAAGGAGCGAGGAATGAGGAATGAGGAATGAGGAATGAGAAATGAGTAGGTAGTAGGTAGCTAAGAAAGTAAGAAAGAAGAAAGTAATAGGTGTTTTGTCCTGAAATAAGTTTACAAGCAAGTAAACAAATTTCAGGACGATACACTTTTATCTTTTGTCTTTTATCTTTTGTCTTTTGTCTTGATTCTTGGCTCTTGGTTCTCAAAATCAAATAAAGAACAGACTTGCTCCAACGATACTGACAATTGCTCCTATAACTTCCTGTGGTTTGATTTTTTCTTTGAACATAATGGATGATGGAACAATAATGAAGATAGGGACCATTGCCATTAATGTGGCTGCAATACCGGTATTGGTTTGTTGAATCGCAAAAAGTCCCAAAGCAACCCCTAAAAAAGGACCAAATATTGCTCCTACAGTCACTGATTTTAGCGCATCTACATGTTTTACATCGGTAGCTAACTTACCCCATCTGCGAAGAACTGTTATAAGTATTCCAAAACTAACCAGGCCAAACATGGCACGAATTTGTGTGGCGGCTAACGCATCATAGTGACCTATTCCTTTTTTGCTGAGGATAAGTCCAACTGCCTGTCCGACTGCACCGCCAAATGCCAGTAATAATCCTTTGGCAGGATAATTCAGTTTCATGTTGCGGCTCGATATAGCAATCATTATTCCTGCTACACTCAGAATAATAGCTGCTATATCTTTAATTGTAAGCGATTCCTTTAAAAAGAACCATCCGATAATGGCAGTAAGCATTGGTGCCAGGCTCATCATTAAAGCCGCTGTACGGGAACCTATAATACTATAGGATTTAAACAGGAACAAATCGCCAAGAAAGAAACCTACAAATCCCGATAAGCCGAGCCAAAACCATTGGTACCCGGTAGCATCGGTCGGGAAAAAGATCCCACGTGTAAAGAAAGTGGTGATACCTAAAAAACCGATAGCTAAAAGTAAGCGTATAAAATTAACCGATAAAGAACCGATTTTATGTCCAGCCTTTTCAAAAAATAATGCACTAAAAGTCCAGCATACTGCAACTCCTAAACCTGCAATTTCGCCAATGTGAGAGTTCAACATGGATTCATTTGATTTTCCGCAAAGATACTTCAAAAACTCACATAATTATTTAATTTTAATTGTAAAAATACTTTCAAAACCATTTGTCCTGTCAAAAGTCTATCAATCAAAATGAAGTCAGAAAAATTGAAAAAAAAGGAGTACCTTTGCACGTTTTAAAAAGCATCGAAATATCATGCCAAAAGAAGATTATTTATTAAAATATCTTGAAAAGCTAAGCCGTGTCATCGCTGCTATGCTTGGTTTCCGTGATAAGGGATTCCCTGATGACGGATTGCGTCTTGCTGATGAGACGTATAAGGAAATGCTTGATGCTGATCTTGATGAACTGACTAGTATGCCTGTGGATTTATTTATTGAAAGAGTGAGAAAAGAAAACTACAATGCTTCCTATCTTCAGGCTTTAGCGCAATTGACACATGAAACTGCGAACTCTTTTTTTTCGAAAGGAAATGAAACAATTGCTCAAAGCTTTTACATTAAAACCCTTCAAATCTATTATTTGCTGAATGAAAAAGACAGAACTTTCTCTTTCGAACGGGAATTGATAATTACGGAACTAAATAGAATAATCAAATAATATTTAAATAATTATCAATCAAAACTTCTTAATCTGATATTTCATGGAAAAACGCACAATTGGTATTCACGAAAAATTACCCATCCTACAAAGTATTCCACTCAGCCTGCAACATTTAACGGCTATGTTTGGAGCCACTATCCTGGTTCCGATTTTATTGGGCGTTGATCCTTCGATTGCATTATTAATGAATGGTATCGGAACCATCATTTATTCTCTGGTCACCAAAGGTGGAATTCCTGCATACCTGGGTTCAAGTTTTGCATTTATTGCCCCTGTTTTACTTATCTCAACCAAGTACGGTGGTTTTGCACATGCACAATCGGGATTTATATTTTTTGGATTGTTTTTCATTCTCATATCCTTTATTGTCATGAAATGGGGGATCAGATGGATTGACGTAGTAATGCCACCTGCTGTTATGGGCGCTGTTGTTGCCATTATCGGATTAGAACTGGCACCTATTGCAGTACAACAGGCTGGTTTATCACCATGGCCAACAGCAGTTGGCCAAATTGTTAAGCCTTTCGTGATAGATCAGAATACGGTGATAGTCTCTTTGTTTACCTTTTTAATCGGAATCATTGGATCGGTGATGTTTCGTGGATTTATGCAAATAATACCAATTCTTTTTGCAGTAGTTGCCGGATATGTTTTAGCTTTTTTTATGGGCATGGTCGATACTACTGCCATTGCAAATGCTTCATGGCTGGCATTACCCCATTATCAGGCTCCGGTTTATGATATCAACGCTATCCTGATTATTGCACCGGCTTGTATTGTCGTTCTGGCCGAACATATCAGTCACCTTATTGTCACCGGAAATATAACCGGTGAAGATTTAATGAAAAAACCCGGATTGCATCGTTCTTTGTTGGGTGATGGGATCAGTAACATCATATCAGGTTTTGTAGGTTCTCCTCCAAATACGACCTATGGTGAAAATATCGGTGTTATGGCCATTACCCATGTTTATTCGGTTTGGGTAATTCGTGGTGCAGCTCTTTTAGCCATTGCTTTCTCATTTGTTGGTAAAATATCTTCCGGAATTTCTACCATTCCGACTCCTGTTTTAGGTGGTATTACCATGTTGTTGTATGGAGTGATTGCTGTTCAGGGATTCCGCATGTACGTGGAACAAAAAGTGGATTTTAGTAAAAACAGAAACATGGTTCTTGGCGCGGTTACTTTTGTAGTTGGTGTAAGTGGTGCTGCTATCAGCATTGGTTCGGTACAACTCAAAGGAATGGCATTTGCAGCCGTGGTAGGAGTCACATTGTCCCTGATCTTTTGGATATTCGACAAACTTAAATTGATGAATAATAATTAATTCGAAATAATATGGCTTATAGCCTTTTCATAGGTATATGAGTGCATTATAATTACAAATAACCCGTTAAAATAAAAATGATAAACTACAAAAATAAACAACGTCCCGAAAAGGATATGATTTTCGGAATTCGTGCTGTAATCGAAGCTGTTCAGGCAGGTAAAGATATCGATAAAATATTGATGCGCCGCGATATGACCAGCGAATTATCCCGTGAACTCTTTAATGCCTTGACAGGACGCAAAATCCCTGTTCAGTATGTCCCGATTGAAAAGCTCAACCACATTACTACCAAGAATCATCAGGGAGTGGTTGCATTTATATCACCCATTACCTATCAAAATATCGAAGATATCATTCCCGGAATTTACGAAGAGGGCAGAATGCCTTTTATTGTTGTACTCGATGGTGTCACCGATATTCGTAATTTCGGTGCTATTGCCAGAACCTGCGAATGTGCCGGTGTTGATGCAATTGTTATTCCGACTAAAGGAGGAGCATCCATTAATCCTGATGCAGTAAAGACTTCAGCAGGGGCATTACTGACTATTCCTGTGTGTCGTGAAGAAAATCTTGGCAATGCACTTAAATTCCTTGTTTCTTCGGGAATTAAATTAGTGGCAGCAAGTGAAAAAGCAACCAAAAACTATACAAGTGCCAGTCTGAAAGAACCTATTGCCATTGTAATGGGATCAGAAGACGAAGGTGTAAATTCCGATCATTTACGTTTGTGCGACGAAATGGTCAGCATTCCCATGTTGGGAAGTATTGGTTCGTTGAATGTATCGGTTGCAGCCGGTGTTTTGATTTATGAAACTGTACGTCAAAGGGGAATTGTTGATTAAGTTGATTGGTTGATTAAGTTGATTGGTTGATTAAGTTGATTGGTTGATTAAGTTGATTGGTTGATTAAGTTGATTAAGCTGATTGGTTGAATAAGTTGATTGGTTGAATAAGTTGATTAGTTCAATTGTAAATTGTAAATTGAAAAATTGTAAATAAAAATGACCGTTCTCTACGAAGATAACCATATTATAGCTGTCAATAAAAGTACTTCCGAAATTGTACAGGGTGACAAAACTGGTGACCAACCTCTTTCGGAAACTATAAAACTTTATCTGAAAGAAAAATACAATAAACCAGGCGATGTATTTCTGGGTGTAACTCATCGTCTCGACAGGCCGGTGAGTGGTGTGGTACTGTTTGCTAAAACCAGCAAGGCATTAACCCGTCTGAACGAAATGTTCCGCAATCAGGAGGTCAAGAAAACATATTGGGCGATTGTAAAAGAAAAACCTGCTCAACCGGAAGGTCGACTAGAGAATTACCTGATACGTAATGAGAAACAAAATAAATCGGTGGCATTTGATACCGAACGTTCTGATGCCAAGAAAGCTGCATTGAGTTACAGGTTGATCGCACATTCCGATACATATTATTTACTCGAAGTACAACTCGAAACAGGCCGGCACCATCAGATACGTTGCCAGTTAGCCAAGATGGGTTGTCCTATTAAAGGAGATCTGAAATATGGTTTCCCACGTTCAAATCCAAATGGAGGTATTAGCCTACATGCACGTTCGGTTGAATTTATTCATCCGGTTTCCAAATTAAAAATCAGCCTCACAGCTCCGGTACCCAATGATGATAAGTTGTGGGAAACGATGGAAAAATTGCAGAAGAATAACATATAAAGCAAACCCAATATTCATACAGTATGTGTTATTTATCAGAAGGCATTTGTCTTCTGATAAATAACAAGTGCGTTTTTTTTTGATGCAATAATTTCCTGTAATTTTAGTTGCACTATTTGATAAGTGTAATTTTTACATTAAATTTGCGTTCTATATTCAAATCCATACTAAAGAATTCATTATGAAAAAATCATTCGTCCTGCTTCTATCCATTTTATGTGTCAGCCAGCTTTTCTGTCAGGAAGTAACACGCGATACAACTTTCCGTGCTAAAGGTAATCCGGTGATCCGGTACAAGTATACGGCCGATCCCGCTGCAATGGTTTATAAAAATAAGTTTTACCTCTATACCGGTCATGATGTGTGTCCTCCGGGAAAGGAACGGTATGTTATGAATGACTGGTGTGTATTTTCATCCGAAGATATGAAGACCTGGACCGAACATCCGACTCCTTTACATGTCAGCGATTTTAAATGGGCGAGAGGAGATGCCTGGGCTTCCCAGGTGATCGAACGGAACGGTAAGTTTTATTGGTATGTTGCCGTAGAACATGGATCCATCTCCGGTAAGGCCATTGGGGTGGCTGTATCGGATAGTCCGACAGGTCCATTTAAAGATGCAAAAGGATCGGCAATCATCACCAACAATTTAACTACCAGATACACGAAAATAAGCTGGGACGATATTGACCCTACCGTGATCATCGATGACGATAAGCAAGCCTACCTGTTTTGGGGAAATACTCAGTGTTATTACGTGAAACTGAAAGAAAACATGACAGATACCATAGGTCCGATACAGGCAGTTGAACACCTGCCCGGTTATACTGAAGCACCGTGGATTCATAAATACAACGGTTGGTATTATCTGTCCTATGCAGCAGAATTCCCTGAAAAAATAGTCTATGCCATGAGCCGTAAAATAACGGGGCCCTGGGAATACAAAGGAATACTCAATGAACTTGCCGGAAACTCAAACACAAACCATCAGGCTATCGTTGAATTTAAAAATAACTGGTATTTTGTTTACCACAATGGTGGTGCCAATGCCGGCGGAAGCAGTTTCCATCGTTCGGTTTGTATTGACCGGCTTTATTATAACAAAAGCGGTTCAATTAAACGGATACGAATGACTACTGAAGGTGCCAGCCCGGTAGAATAATTTTCAGGAAATAGATGAAATAAACAATATAGTTGAAAAATATCATTAATAATTATCTGAAAATAAAATTAAGTACGTATATTTGTACTTAATTACGTATATAAATCATAGAAGAAGATGATAGCAACTAACTTTTCTGAGTTCAGGACTGATCTCAAGAAATTTCTTGACAGTGTTGAAGATAATAATGAAACATTAATTATCAAGCGTAAAACGGGTAAGGGAACTGTCCTTATTTCACTGGAAGAATATAATTCTCTGATGGAGACAATGCATATATTGAGTTCAAAGAAAAATGCCGACAGGTTGTATGAATCTATCCAACAAATGAAAGAAGGTAAAATTGTGGAACCCAACATTGAATTCTAAAATGAATATTAAATTCACAATTAATGCCTGGGAAGATTATTGTTATTGGCAATCAATCGATAAGAAAATTGTAAAAAAAATAAATGAATTAATAAAAGATATTCAACAGAATCCGTTTGGTGGAATCGGAAAGCCTGAAGCACTAAAATATGATTTATCCGGTTATTGGTCGAGAAGAATTGATCGTGAACACCGATTGATTTATCAGGTAATTAAAACGGATTTGTTGATTTATAGTTGCCGATATCATTATGATTAAATAAACAAAATCTTATGAAAAATAAAAAAGCTCTTGTCCAATAAGGATAAGAGCTTTTTTATTTTATTTTCTGGTAATTTAAATTAATCCGGCATTTTTGAGGATAATTTCCATTTCAGTCTGTACCTTTTGAGCTTCTTCACGGGCAGCCTGTGCATAGTCTTTTTCAGGAGATGCATAGATAATTTGTCGGGAAGAGTTAACGAGTAGTCCGCAAGTACTGTTTAAGCCATATTTAGCCACTTCTTCAAGACTTCCACCCTGTGCGCCGATACCTGGCACCAAGAGAAAGTGATTAGGTACAATGGCACGCACGTCTGTCAGCATTTCGGCTTTGGTAGCACCGATTACATACATCATGTTTTCTTCGGTTCCCCAGTTCTGTGAAGTCTTCAGCACCTTTTCATACAACCTGTCACCGGTAGCTTTATCTTTCATCAACTGAAAATCATTGGCACCCTTATTCGATGTCAGAGCCAGCAAAGTGACCCATTTGCCTTCGTAAGTCAGGAAAGGGGTTACCGAGTCTTCACCCATATAGGGAGCCACCGTTACCGAGTCAAAGTCCATATTACCGAAGAAGGTACGGGCATACATGGATGAAGTGTTCCCGATATCACCGCGCTTGGCATCGGCGATGATAAACTGATCGGGATAGTTTTCGCGGATATAATCCACAGTCCGCTCAAGCACTTCCCAACCTTCGAGACCGAGGCTTTCGTAAAAGGCAAGATTGGGTTTATAGGCAACACATAAATCGGCAGTTGCATCGATGATCGCCTTGTTAAATTCGAACATTGAATCTTCCGAATCGTCGAATAAATGTTCTGGAATTTTATTTATATCCGTATCCAACCCTATGCAAAGAAAAGATTTCTTGCGTTGGATATTTTCAAAAAGTTCTTGTTTGGTCATTTTAATGTTAGAGTAATTATTTTTTTTATTTTAGAAAATCTCTCACTTTTGTTGAAATGGTTGACTTAATATCTTCCCAGGTTACTGGCTTGATAGTCATTGGTTCTTCACTTTCATCGGCATCCACGAAATAAGTTAATGCCTGTGGAATAGAGATTCCCAACATTTGAGATGGATATTTTGCTTTATGGCAATCCATCATTTCTTTTATCGAATAGTGCTCCAATAGTTCAGCAATGTCCCAGAAATCTTTTTTCTTTCCTCGTCCTAAGATGGCTTGAATTTTCATTGCCATTAAATCATTGTCATGATATAATCTGATTTCAGAATTTATCTCGATAGGATTAATAATTGAATGTGGATAATAAACTAAATCTACTTTCACGTTGTCTATTTGACAAAAGATTCCCCATTTAGTATAATTGCCACGATAAACGAATGCTTCCCCAAATGTATTTTGCAATACTTTAATGATTGTTTCATGCTCAAAGTTATCAGTCGAAAATAAATCTATATCGATTGAAGTGCGATGTCCATATTTTAATGAAAGTGCTGTACCACCTACCAAACTGAATTGATTCAATTCAGTCAATTTCATTAAGTTTTTTAATACGGATAAAGTCCCGGGTTCAACTGTCTGAGTTTGTAACATCTGAATTCCTTTATGTCTTTATTAATAACTGCAGCCGCCAAATACATCGTATGCTCAGGTAAAAAACGTACATTCAACAAAACTTTTGTTATTTTTTCATCTCCAAAATACCTTCTACAATGGCGAATATCATCAATATCACCTCGTTCAAATACACGGGCAATAACAAAATCTGCTTTTTCGTCAATATCGAGTTTATCGTAATCAACATCCCAGAATATGCGTCTTTCAAATACAGGTTTCATTCGTATACTATTATTTCATCCGTCAGTAGCCGGACAAGTTTTACTATTTACTATTTTTTGTCACAACCAATCAACCAATCAACCAATCAACCAAGCAACTAATCAGCCAATCAACCAATTTACAGTTCGCTTTCCTTCAATCTTTCTGCATTCTCAGCCACGATCAGTTGATCGATCACTCCCTGGATATCACCAGCCATAAAGGCAGTCAGGTTATAAATGGTGAAGTTGATCCGGTGATCAGTAATGCGTCCCTGTGGATAGTTGTACGTGCGGATTTTAGCCGATCTGTCACCGGTTGAAACCATGGTTTTACGTTTCGAACCAATCTCATCGAGGTATTTCTGATGTTCAATGGCATACAGTCGTGAACGAAGTTCATTCATGGCTTTTGCTTTATTTTTATGTTGAGACTTTTCATCCTGGCACTGTACAGTAGTTCCGGTCGGAATATGTACAAGCCGAATAGCCGAATAAGTCGTGTTTACCGATTGTCCACCGGCACCCGACGAGCAAAAAGTGTCCACACGTACGTCCGACTCCTTTAATTCATAGTCAAATTCTTCCATCTCGGGCAATACTGCCACTGTTGAAGCAGAAGTGTGGATGCGGCCCTGTGTTTCTGTTTGGGGTACACGTTGAACGCGATGTACACCCGATTCGTATTTTAATGTGCCGTATACGTTTTCACCTGTAACAGTAAAGATAACCTCCTTATAACCTCCCGATGTACCTTCACTGATATTAGTAACCTCAACTTTCCAACCTTTCGTTTCACAGTATTTGGTGTACATTCTGAACAGGTCACCTGCAAAAATAGCAGCTTCATCACCACCGGTTCCTCCTCGTATTTCGACAATTGCATTTTTGTTATCTTCCGGATCGGCAGGTATCAACAGCAATTTGATGTTCTCTTCCATTTCAGGAATCTTTGGTTCGATATCATCCACTTCCCCTTTTGCCATTTCCCTCATTTCAGGGTCGCTTTCCGATTCGAGTATTTCTTTTGCTTCCGCCAAATGGGATAAAGCTAACTTGTATTCCCGTTGAGCATCCATGATTCTTTCCAGTTCGCGGTATTCCTTGTTCAGTTTCACATAGCGTTTCATGTCCGATACCATGGCTGGGTCGGTTATCAGGGTCGAAATCTCTTCGAACTTATGTTGTAATCCTTCTAATTTCTCTAATAACGTTGTTTCGGCCATATATAGTGTTGAATCGTATAATCGTTTAAATGTTTAATTGTTGTCCGTTGAATTGCGGGCGGCTTAATGTTTTTTATTTTCAAATTTTATTTCCCTACGTTCGGCTTCATCCCTGATATTATTGACAAACTTTTTCAATCGCCATTCCATGATTTTTTTAAAGCGGTTTTGAGTAATGAATATGTTGAAAAACCAACCAAACCGGATATGAGTTTCCAGTGTGAAGAGTGAAACATTTTTACTTTTGGGTATGACATTAAATGTCCCAAACATCTTTTTCAAAAAACCATCAGAATAGAGCAGATCAATATTTACAGTACTCTTTCCGTTTGTGAATTTCTTTTCCGTCAGCTTGCTGTCGATGATTATATTCGGGAAAGTTATTACACCGGGAACTATGACATCTCCGACTCCTCTGATCACATGTGTCTCGGTATTATATGCCGTTGATTTAAAATAAAAAACCATCAACTCATTTTTCTCTTTTCGTAGATTCATCCCTTTTAATGCCCATCCAAAGAGAGCATCCAGGTTGTAATGCATTTGGTATACGAAATCTTTAGTTACCCCATTACTAATGCTGTCGGAAGCATTAACCCATACCTGACTATAGGTAATGAATTCACCATTTTTGTAAACAGTTGATGTTGTATCAAAAGTAGATGCTTTTAAAGTGATAACAAACGAAAGTAATAACAGAAGCAGGATATAACGGTTTCTCATTGAGGATTTGAATAATGTATCTTTTAGTTTAATTCTAAAGAGAAAATAGTCCTCAATAGTTTAATATCACATTTTGTCTGTGTTCACACTCATTTTTCAAATTCTCGGTAAACTTTTTGATCCTCCATTCAACAATGCTTTTATATCGGTTCTTAGTGATAAATATATTAAAAAACCATCCGAATTTTATACTTACATTGGTTATAAAAAGCAGTTCGTTATTTTTTTGTTGAACGATCGTTACAGTTCCAACGGCATATTTTAATAATAAACTGGAGTATATAATATTAGCTGTGACCTTCATTTCTCCGTTGACATATTTAGACTTTGAAACTATTGCATCAACTTTTACATTTTTGAAGGTTGTAAAATATGGAACTATAATATCAAATTCACCGTGTGTTACTCCTGTTTTGGAATCGGTATTTGAAGTTTTTAGAATAAATATTACATCATTCTTTTTTTTATCCTGTAATCCAAGGTCCTTCAACGCCCAATTAAAAAGATTCGCAGGTGAATTATGAAAATCCTTTATTAAATCACTTGCCATTTCGGAAGCAATATTTTCCGAAGCTTTGACTTTTATTTTGTATTGAGTTCTGAAATGACTATCCTGAAAAACAGTTTTTATGGAATCATCAGAAATTGCCATCAAGGGCATTAATAATGACAAGAATGAGAGAATGAGTAGATACTTTATTTTCATTTCAAATTTCGACTATGTGTATTCATTTGTAAAACTTAAAGTATTTAAACAAATGAATCGTTTTAATGTTCGACCGTATAGTTGGGGTGCATTAAACAGAGTCAGATTGAAATAATATCAACTTATTTGTTTTTCTCAACCCACAATCTTGCATTTACAAACGCTTCCATCCATGGAGTGATCTGATCCTCCGCTTTACGATCACTTGGATAATGAGCCCATTGCCAAGGAAATATCGCACGTTCAGGATGAGGCATCATGGCTAAGTGACGTCCATCTTCTGAACAAATACCGGCTACACCATAATCCGAACCATTTGGATTTCCCGGATAGGATTGATAAGAATATTTAGCAATAATATGATATTCATTTTCAGCTTTTGGTAAATAAAATTTTCCTTCACCGTGAGCTACCCAGACCCCCAGTTTACTTCCTTCCAACGAACCGAACATTACTGAATGATTTTCCGGAATGGTTAATCCCAGGAAGTCTGATTCAAATTTATTTGAATCGTTGTGTAGCATCCTTGCTTTTAAATTATGCTCAGGATATACTAAATCAAGTTCCATCATCAACTGACATCCGTTGCAAATTCCCAAACTCAAGGTGTCGGTCCGTTTGTAATAATTGTCAAGTGCTAATTTAGCTTTTTCGTTGAATAAAAATCCCCCGGCCCAACCTTTCGCAGAGCCCAAAACATCGGAATTTGAAAATCCTCCGCAAAATACAATCAGATTTATATCTTCCAGCGTTTCACGACCGGTTGATAAATCGGTCATATGGACATCTTTAACATCAAAACCGGCAAGATACAAGGCATATGCCATTTCACGATCGCCGTTTGTTCCTTTATCCCGGATTATTGCAGCCCGTACTCCGCTGGGTTTGCGGTCGCGTGTCAGATTGAATTGTGAAAGCTTCCCGTTAAATGATTTGCTGAAATCAAATTCCAGTGCCTGGTTCTTATAATTGTTGAAACGGGCTTTAGCACAAATCTCACCACTCTGACGACGGTCAAGTAGATAGGACGATTTAAACCAGACATCTCTTAAATCGTTGATAGAGTATGAATATGAATCGCTTTTCTTGTAAATTTCGAGTCTTCTTTCCTTAATAGGAGTGGCAATGCGTGCAAAACCTACACCATTTGCTTCTAATATCTTCTCTACGGTTCTTTTTTCTTTTACCTGGATCAACACACCCGGATTTTCAGCAAACAGAATATCCACCAACGAATTGTCAACTATAGCATCTAATTTGACATTCAAACCTCCGGAAGTATTTGCAAAACACATTTCGAGTAGGGCAGTGATCATTCCTCCTTCTGATATATCATGACCGGCAAGTATTAATCCTTTGCCGATAAGTTGTTGAATGCTATCAAAAGCTGCTTTAAAGTATTCGGCATCCTGTACGGTTGGTACTTCATCTCCTAATTTGTTAAGAGTCTGTCCAAGTACCGATCCACCTAATTTGAGGGAGTCGAATGAAAAATCAATATAATAAATAGCCGTTTTCAGATCGTTTACAATCACAGGACCCACTGTCTTTTGAACATCCGACACTTCAGCACCTGCTGAAATGATCACAGTTCCTGGTGAAAATACTTTTTCACCATCATATTTTTGAGTCATTGACAGACTGTCTTTTCCGGTTGGGATATTGATCCCTAAAGCACAGGCAAAATCACTACATGCTTCAACTGCTTTGTACAGGCGGGCATCTTCACCCGGATTTTTACAAGGCCACATCCAGTTTGCACTCAATGATACGCTATCCAGTCCATCTTGCAATGGGGCCCATACAATATTGGTCAGTGCTTCGGCTATGGCCAGTACAGAACCCGCTTCCGGATTAACTAACCCTGCTAAGGGAGCATGTCCTATCGAAGTCGCAATACCTGCTTTTCCACGATAATCCAATGCTACGACTCCAAGGTCGTTCAGCGGCAGTTGTATTTCACCGGCACATTGTTGTCTTGCTATTTTTCCGGTAATCGAACGGTCTACTTTATTTGTCAACCAGTCTTTACAGGCTACTGATTCAACCTGTAATACATTTTGAATATAATCCTGAAGTTTTTCTTCGCTAATTTCAACAGGTGCAAAATGTTCTGCAACTGTCTGATCGATAATGACGGTACGGGGTGGTTTTCCGATCATGTAGTCAAGTTTCAGATTAATGGGTTTCTCTCCATCAGCCTGTTCGAATACAAAGTTCATATCACCGGTTGTTTCACCTACCACATACATGGGAGCGCGTTCACGTTCAGCGATATGACGTACTTTTTCAACATCTTTTTCTTTAATCAACATCCCCATTCGTTCCTGGCTTTCGTTGCCGATAATTTCTTTGGCACTCAATGTCGGATCACCAACTGGTAATTTAGAAACATCAATCTTTCCTCCGGTTGTTTCTACCAGTTCCGACAGACAGTTCAGGTGACCGCCTGCTCCATGATCATGAATCGAAACAATAGGGTTTATGTCGCTTTCAGCCAGGGTACGTATTACATTTGAAACACGTTTTTGCATTTCAGGATTGGCACGTTGAACTGCATTTAATTCAATGGCATTATCATACTGACCGGTTTCAACAGAAGAGACTGCTCCACCTCCCATACCAATACGGTAATTGTCACCACCCATTACAATGACTTTTTCGCCTGTTTCGGGTATTCCTTTCAATGCGTCACGGCGGGTGCCGAATCCGACACCACCGGCCAACATAATTACCTTGTCGTAACCGTATTTCTTTCCGTTTTCTTCGTGTTCAAATGTCAACAGAGAACCGCAAATAAGCGGTTGACCAAATTTATTTCCAAAATCTGAAGCACCATTCGATGCTTTGATTAATATCTGTTCTGGTGTCTGATATAACCATTTACGGGGAGTAGTTGCATTTTCCCAGGGACGTTCTGTGCCATTGGCCGATCCATTTAAATCAGGACGAGGATAACTGGTCATATAAACGGCGGTTCCTGCAATCGGCAGACTGGCTTTCCCTCCACCCAGGCGGTCACGTATTTCACCACCGGTACCGGTAGCAGCACCATTAAATGGCTCAACTGTTGTTGGAAAATTATGAGTTTCTGCTTTTATCGAAATAACCGATTCAATATTTTTTGTTGCAAAATAATCAGGTTTGTCGCCACTTAGTGGGGCAAACTGTTCGATGGTAGGACCTGCATTGAAAGCTACGTTGTCTGTATAAGCTGATACTATGCGGTTTGGATTTTCTTCAGACGTTTTCCTGATCATTTTGAATAAAGACATCTCTTTTTCCTGACCATCAATCACAAACTGACCGTTAAAGATTTTATGCCTGCAATGTTCTGAGTTTACCTGTGAAAAACCAAAAACTTCACTATCTGTTAGTTTGCGACCTATTTTCCCGGCAATTCCATTCAGATAGTCTATTTCATCGGCACTTAATGCCAATCCTTCTTTCGAACTGTATGTTGCTATATCATCAATTTCAATAATTGGCTCCGGTAATTTGTTGATGGTAAAAATCTCTTGTCCCACTCCGGTATAGATGCGTTGTAACATAGGATCATATGCTAAACTACCTTTTATCGAAGGTGTTTGGGGTAAAGCCCTGAATTCCTCGATACGAATAATGCCGGAAATTCCCATATTTTGAGTGATTTCAACGGCATTCGTACTCCAGGGAGTAATCATTTCACGGCGCGGGCCTACATAATTTCCTTCAATGGTTTGTTGGATTTGCAGTACTGCTTCACCAAAAAGCCATTCTAACTTTCGGACGTCTTCTGCAGAAAGCAACTGGTTAGATTGAACGGCATAGAGATGTTGAGCGTTTGTTCTGAAAAATTGAATCATGATTTATTTTGTAGTTACAGTAGTTTCAGTCATTCGGATTATGCAGAAGTATCAGACTTTAAGCTGTTTAAAAACTTTTAATGTGAACTCCCAATTTGAACGCAAAGATAGTGATTTTAAAGGACGTATGAAATAGTGGTTTTAATAAAAATGTCGAAAAAACCGTTTCGTTTTAACCGGAAACACTACGGTTAACTTTGAAGTATAGCTTTATATTCATAAACTTATAATGCCTGTAATCATTAAATTGCACAATAAAATATTATAAGTATAATTTTAAAATGAATCTCCGCAAAGTTTTCTGTACGGAAATTTTGATTATTTTTACTGAAGTTACATCACCGCTTCTGACAAACGTTAGGATGTAGTAAATAATTGAACGGTGAATGTAATTATCCTTTGCCAAAAAACAAATAAGAGTCTGACTTCTGTCAGGCTCTTATTTGTTTTTTTTAATTTCAATAAATGAAAAAAATAGGATTTATTTTAAACTGACTGTTCAAACATGACCTGTAACTTCTTTAATCCGAAGATGATAAATGTAAGAAATTGAAAGGACCACTAAAGCTACCACAGGGTTTATAGCGTCTTTCAATTGGTCTCCGCTTGACAGATGAGCAACAAATGCCGAAACAAACGTAATTGCAAATCCGGCATAAGCAAACTCTCTGATTTTGTCAGGTGTCCAGGGTAAAATTAAAGCGAGAGCACCTAAAAACTTAGCAATGCCTAATTCTACTCTGAAATAGTCGGGAAAACCTAAATGGACAAATCCCGATTTTGCCATAGGACTTGTTAAATAGGCAAATCCGGCAAATAACATCATGATTGAAATAAGGGAAGTACTTACCCAAAAGATAATTTTATCAGTTTTCATATCCATGATCTTTTAATCATTCATAAATTCAACCATTTAAAATTTGGGAAGCATGTTCCTTTGTTTTCACTTCTTTCGGTAAGATGATCCGGGTTATGGTGCCGGTTTCATTTATTAAGAATGTGGTACGGAACATGCCCATGTATTGTTTTCCATACATCGATTTCTCACCCCAGGTACCAAATGTTTCCGATAATTTTTTATCCGTATCGGCTATCAGGTTGAAAGGGAGGTTTTGTTTGGATATAAACTTCTGATGAGAAGCTGCGCTATCCGTACTAACACCGATTATTTCGTATCCTGCTTTTTGTAATTCAACAAATCCGTCCCGTAGACTGCATGCCTCTGCCGTACATCCGGGTGTATTATCTCTTGGATAAAAGTATAAAACTACCTTCTTCCCTGCGTAATCTGCCAGTTTTATTTCTTTATCATCCTGATTCAGTCCCAATACCGAAGGGGCTTTGTCGCCAACTTGTAGTGCCATATTGATTTATGTTTTAACGTTGTTTTCATTATTGTTAATCAGTAACTATAACAACTTAACTATAAAAGTGTTTAAATTCAGTAGCATGTTTTTGTAAGCACCTGAAATTCTATTCTCTTTTCTCATTCCTGTTTCTTTCTGCTAAACAGCCTTCCCTGCCAGGCATTCCTCTCAATTAATTGTTTCTCGATTTTAGCCGTAAATTCAAAGTTTTTCAACCCCCATTCAGGTGCAATGAGCAGTTCTTTTGGTGATTGAGAGACAAACCGCTCCACTGCTATTTCAGGGTTTAATCGTTCCAGAAAATCAATGGCGAGATCGATATACTCATTGGCTGAATAAATTGTAAACCATTCAGGATTCATGGCATATTGTTCAGCCATTTTAGTGCCGCGTACCAATTGTAACTGATGAATTTTTAATGCTGCTATTGGTAATGCGGATAATCTGTCAGCATGCGATAGAACCGTTTTACGGTCTTCTTTTGGTAGTCCCAGGATAATATGTGCCCCGACACGAATACCGCGTCCGGCAGTCTCCAAAATGGCTCTTTCAGCACATGCGTAATCGTGTCCCCTGTTTATAAAAGTCAACGTCTGATCGTTTGTTGACTCTATGCCGTATTCAATCATAACATAGTATTTCTTTCCCAATTCGGCAAAGTAATCCAGTAGTTCTTTAGTTATACAATCCGGACGTGTACCTACCACCAACCCCACTACATTTGGTAAGGAGAGGGCTTCTTCATATATTGCTTTGAGGTTTTCAATGGTATCGTAGGTATTTGTGTACGACTGAAAATAAGCCAGATAGAGTTGTGCTTTGTATTTGTGATGAAAAAATTCAATTCCTTCTTTTACCTGGTCACCGACTGTTTTACTCGATTTACAATATTCCGGGCTGAAAGTTTGATTGTTGCAATAGGTGCAACCACCGGTTCCTTTACTTCCATCCCGGTTGGGACAAGTGAAGCCTGCATTAATAGAAATTTTCTGAACACGTTCGGAGAATTCTGTTTTAAGTACTTGATTGTAGTTCAGATAGCGATTGATCATCTTTGTTTTTTATGAACAAAGATAGGTATTCCGTTTCAATTATTTTTTTAAGCTATGTCATGTCCCCGCTCTAATGACTTAAACCGGTTATTGGTTCAGTCTTAAACTAGTAATCCTAAATAATTTATTCAGTGCATCTTTTTATTAAACTCATGGTCGCTTTTATGCCTTCATCTTCTGTCAACTGCTCTCCTTCGTATTCAATTCCTACATAGTTTTTGTAACCTGACTTTCTGACAATATTCATCATCTTTTGATAATCAATTTTTGTTTCATTGCCCTGTGCATCGAAATTATAACTTTTCGCGCTGACTCCTTTGGCATAAGGCATCATTTGTTCGACAGCGAGATACCGGTCGGCCTTGTCAAAATTTCCAAAGTCGGGCAATAAGCCGCAATTACTTTTATTCACTGCTTTAATAACAGGAATAAGCCATTGGGGGTCGGATGAATTGCCCCAGTGGTTTTCGACAAGGATATTGATTTTGTAGGTTGCTGCATAATCGCAGAGTTTACCCAATCCATCGATAACGGCTTTTTGAACTTCTTCGGGCGCTCCTTCACCTGCTGCATTTACCCGTATGGCATGACAGCCCAAAAATCCGGCTGCACGAACCCATTTATAATGATTTGCTACAGCAATATCCTGTTTTAAAATGTTTAGATCACCCAGATTGCCTTCACCATCCACCATAATCAAATTGGATATGACGTGGTATTTTTCACATTCTTTTTTTAGCTTTTGAAGATAATCGGTGTCTTCAACTGCAGTTTTCGATTCGAACAGTACACTTACGTATTCGATGGCACCAATGTCGAAATGAGTCCTGGCTATCCGCGGAAAATCGAGATTCGTCATTTTACCGTTTTGTATCGATGTATGGAATGACCATTCGGCAAGTGATAATTTTACTTTGAAGAGATTGTCCACAGATTACACAGATTTACACTGATTATTTTTAATGTAAGAAATTAAGAAAGAAATTGTCCACAGATTACACTGATTTACACAGATTCTTTTTGATGAATAAATTAAGAAAGAGATTGTCTACGATTACTCTGATTTACACAGATTCTTTTTAATGTAAGAAATTAAGAAAGAGATTGTCCACAGATTACACAGATTTACACAGATTATAAATTTAAAAAAATTATCCGTATTTTTTTTTTTACATCTCAACTTACCTTTAAATCTTTGACATAGAAATGCTTCAATTCTATTTTAGGTCGTTAGGCGAAAAATGGAATAAAATTTCAATAACAAGGATACAGGATTCATGACTATTTGGTCCATGCTACTTTCTACTCCTGGTTGTTACCTGTTTCTTTGATCCGCCTATCGTTCAGAAATTGGTTTTGGATCGGTTATGCATCGGTTTTGGATCGGTAGCTATTCCCACTTAACAATCATAGTACATTCATATATTTGCCATAACACAACCATATATCTATATAGATATATGGCATTTATATTAATCGTTTATCGATATAAAATAAAAATAGCCTCGGAAGCAAAACCGATGCAAAACCATTTCAAAACCAACCATAGAATCATTCCAGATAGAAATCCGTATATAAAGCATTATATTTTTGATCAATTACTTATGCACATTCATAAAAAGTGGTATTCAAATCATTCATTACCTGATTTAAAATTACCGGGTGGATCTACCTATGTTTTGTTTAATTTTAAATACAAAGATTCTTGATGCTTAGTATGTTATTTACATATTCAAATTATTTTGCAAATATAGATTAATATTCAATATTATCCTTGAAAACTAAAAGAAAATTCTGACTGATCAATTCGAAAAAAAGAATTAATGACTTTGAATTCCGGTTTCAACTAAGAGTTTTTACAAATTGAATCCCTTTTTCAAATTAAAATCAACAGATAAGATTTTTTAAGCTGTTAGAAATAAATAGTTACCTGTTTATTCAATTTAATTTCTACAATTCATAATTCTGATAGTTTGTAAGGGTGAGACAGGTGTCAAAAAAAACGCAGAAGTTTAATACCCGTTTATAATGGGTTTAAACTTCTGCGAAACTATAATTGATAGGTGTGAAATTAATAAAATGGGTAAAACCAGATATTAATTTGTGAAGAAATATTATATCAGGACAAGACAGTTCTATCTGAATAATACGATCTGTTCATCAGATTCCAAGGGAAGCTCTGACAGCGTCAATCTTTTTATTGGCTGCTGCATCGGCAGCATCGTAACCGGCACGTGATTTCATTTCACCGCGCACTTCAATATAGAACTTGATTTTAGGTTCTGTGCCGGAAGGACGAACTGATATTTTAGTTCCATCTTCGGTAAAGTATTGAAGTACGTTTGAAGTGGTTGGCATAACCAGGTCGGTTACTACACCCGAATCAAGGTTTGTCATCTTCAGGGTTTCATAATCTTTAATAAATTTGACTTTCGAACCGGCAATTTCTTTAGGAGGATTTGAACTGAAATTCTTCATCATCTGAATGATTTCTTCGGCACCCGATTTTCCTTTACGAACTACCGAGATCCCTTTGTCTTTTCCAAATCCGTATTCAACATAAATATCCTGCAGTTGTTCAAAAAGAGTTTTTCCGTTGTCCTTTGCCCAGGCACAAATTTCGGCCATTACCGCACAGGATGAAACAGCATCTTTGTCACGGGCAAATTCTTCAGGCAGAAAACCATAGCTTTCTTCACCACCGCCAATGTATTCCTTTTTACCTTCATTTTCACGAATGACGGCTGCAATCCACTTAAATCCTGTAAAACAATCAAACATTTCCACCCCGTTACGTTCGGCTATTTGTTTGATGATTTCGGTTGTGACAATGGTTTTCACGATATATTCGTTCCCGTTTAATTTTCCAAGTTCTTTCCACCTGCGAATCAGGTAGTAGATAAACAGTAAGGCGGTTTGATTTCCGTTCACCAGAACCCATTCTCCTTTGTCGTTTTTCAATGCAACACCCAAACGGTCGGCATCAGGATCGGAAGCCATGACGATATCGGCATCTACTTCGATTGCTTTTTTAACAGCCATATCCAGGGCAGCCGGTTCTTCCGGATTCGGACTAACCACTGTAGGGAAATTGCCGCTTACGACATCCTGTTCGGGGACATGAATGACATTGGTGAAACCATATTCTTTTAAAGCACGGGGTATCAATCTGACTCCTGTACCATGAATAGGTGTATAAACGATTTTCAGATTGCTGTTTCGTTTAATCGAATCGGGCGAAAGAGATAATTTTTTGATATTTTCGATAAAAGCTTTATCAATTTCTTCCCCAATGATTTCAATCAAAGCGGGATTGCCTTCGAATTTGATGTCGTCGACGCTTGCAATTTTATTTACTTCGGTAATCACATTTACGTCGTGGGGTGCAATCATTTGAGCTCCATCGTCCCAATAAGCTTTATATCCGTTGTATTCTTTCGGATTGTGTGAGGCAGTGAGGATAATACCGCTCTGGCATCCGAGTGTGCGAATGGCAAAAGAAGCTTCGGGGGTAGGGCGGAGGTCATCGAATAAATAAACTTTTATTCCGTTCGCCGAAAAAATATTCGCCGATATTTCAGCAAAGAGGCGGCTGTTGTTGCGACAATCATGACCGATCACCACACTGATTTGTGGAACATTTGGAAACTGAGCTTTGAGATAATTGCTTAAACCCTGAGTTGCAGCACCTACGGTGTAGATATTCATACGGTTAGTTCCGGCACCCATAATTCCGCGTAAACCGCCGGTACCAAATTCAAGATCGCGATAAAAAGACTCTATTAATTCGGATTTATCTTCGAGAGCCATCATTCGAAGAATATCGTTTTTTGTTTCCTGGTTATAATTACC
>Ga0302206_1000136_pt1 | contig 31044 bp, 30 predicted proteins | sample II_Fen_E2_1_FD_194581 | JGI IMG/M metagenome (GOLD analysis project Ga0302206, IMG submission 194581) | Peat permafrost microbial communities from Stordalen Mire near Abisko, Sweden - II_Fen_E2_1 | ecosystem: Environmental > Terrestrial > Soil > Wetlands > Permafrost | place: Sweden: Abisko...
TACATCTCACACCTCAAAATTCCCTTTTCGGGAGTGGGGGGTCTAAGCAAACTACTCACACTTTTCTGATGATCGAGCCGGTTGCTTTTGGGTTCAACGAGCAAACTGCTGTCAATAACTACTTTCAGCAACAGGTTGTAGAATCCGATAACGACATTCAACTCCAGGCTCTTGCCGAATTCAATGAAATGGTCGAACAGTTACGATCCCGAAAAATAAACGTATTGGTTGTCAGGGATACACCCGAACCCCATACTCCGGATTCCATCTTTCCAAATAACTGGATTTCCTTTCATGGCGAAGGACAGGCGGTTTTGTACCCTATGTTTGCGCCCAACCGACGCAATGAGCGCAGGTACGACATTATCGAATATGTATCTTCACTGGGACCGAATATTAACAATATTGATGATTTTACCTTTTGGGAAAATGAGAATCTGTATCTGGAAGGTACAGGCAGCATGATTCTCGATCGTACGAATAAAATTGCATATGCTGCTTTGTCCGAACGTACCGCAAAAGCAGTATTCCTGGAATTTTGCAGAGTCTTTGAATTTAAACCTGTTTATTTTTTTGCCAATCAAACTTTTTTTGGGAAACGACTGCCCATTTACCATACCAATGTGATGATGACAGTTGCCGATGAATATGCTGTAATTTGTCTGGATACAATTGATAATCTTAAAGAGCGCAAGATCGTTGTCGATTCATTGGATAATTCAGGAAAGGATATCATTACTATCTCGGAACACCAAATGAATTGCTTTGCCGGAAATATGCTCCAGGTAGAAAATGAAGAAGGTAAACTTTATCTTGTCCTTTCGCAATCAGCCTACGATTCGTTGGACCAAAAGCAAAAAGACCGTTTATCTTCTTATAATGAGTTGATTGTTGTCTCCATTCCAACCATCGAACGGGTAGGTGGTGGTAGTGTCAGATGCATGATGGCGGAAGTGTTTTGATGTGATGATGTGATGATATGATAATGTGATGATGTGATAATGAGTTGATGAGATAATGTGATGATGTGATAATAAGTTAATATGATAATTAGTTGTTTTGATAATTAGTTGATAAAATGATAATATAATGTTGAGTTGATATAGTGATGTGATGATTTTAAGATTGGATTAGATGAAGAAATAAATATATATATCTATTAATGAATCAATGATATACAGTGTTTAACCCGAATGATTAAATAGGTTTAGCTCCAGCTCTGAATTTTCAATAGACTCCAGCTTTAGCTGGAGCAAAAAAATCATAATCCAAATTGGCTTTAGCCAAATTAAATTCTATTCTAATATTGAAAATTTGTATTTTATATTTTGGTTGAAGCTAATATTATGTTTCAAATCAATACTTAAGCTAAAGCCGGAGGCAATTAAATCAGGAGTTTAAGTAACTATACCAATAATTAAATTTGTTGAATTATAACAAAATTGTCAGATATCAGGATTAAACCGAATCTTAATGGTGAGGTTGAACTTAAAATAAAATAAACTAATTATATGAAAAATACAAAGCAAACAGCCACAGAGTTGATGGATCTTGAGAATAAATTTGGTGCCCATAACTATCACCCCCTTCCTGTCGTCCTCGACCGGGGCGAAGGAGTTTTTGTATGGGATGTTGATGGAAAAAGGTATTACGATTTTCTGTCGGCATATTCGGCAGTGAATCAGGGACATTGTCATCCAAAAATCATAGATTCGCTGATCGGACAGGCAAAGAAACTTACCCTGACATCCCGTGCTTTTTATTCTAGTCAGTTGGGTAAGTACGAGGAATTTGTGACTTCTTATTTTGGTTACGATAAAGTACTTCCGATGAACACGGGTGCCGAGGCAGTGGAAACAGCCATCAAACTTTGTCGTAAATGGGGGTACGAAAAGAAATGCCTTCCCGATAATTCAGCACAACTGATTGTTTGTGAAAATAATTTCCACGGCCGTACCACCACCATTGTTTCATTCTCCATTGATCACGATGCCTATGACCACTACGGTCCGTATACTCCTGGTTTTATTGTCATTCCGTTCAACAATGTCGATGCCCTTGAAAAAGTACTGAATGAAAATCAGAATATTGCAGGTTTTTTGGTAGAACCTATCCAGGGCGAAGCCGGTGCTTATGTACCTGATGACGGGTATCTTAAAAAATGCTATGATCTTTGCCATCAGCACAACGTGCTTTTTATCGCGGATGAAGTTCAGACCGGCATTGCCCGCACCGGTAAACTATTGGCCTGCGACTATGAGGAGGTACATCCCGATATTCTGATTCTTGGAAAGGCTTTATCGGGTGGCGTTTATCCTGTCTCTGCTGTTTTGGCCGCCAACAACATCATGGAAGTATTCCTCCCCGGTCAGCATGGATCTACTTTTGGAGGAAATCCAATGGCGGCAGCAGTTGCTGTCACGGCTCTCGAAGTTATCAGGGATGAAAAACTGGCGGAAAAGGCTTTTGTTTTGGGTGAAATTTTCAGGGATGAAATGAGCAAACTCTGCGAATCATCTGCTATTGCATCTTTTGTCAGGGGTAAAGGTTTGCTGAATGCCCTGATTATTAACAACGAAGGGCATACCAACCTGGCTTGGGAAATCTGTTTGAAATTACTGGACAACGGACTTCTGGCCAAACCAACCCATACGAATATAATTCGTTTTGCACCCCCTTTGGTGATCACCGAATCTCAATTGTTTGAATGCATTGATATTATCAAATCAACAGTAAATTGGTTTGAGAATAAACCAGCCACTGTACTTCTTACTGGAAAGACAATAATTGAATGATGTAGGAGGTGAAATAACCGATGAGTTCCGATAAATGCAATATGTTCACCTTGAACTGGGTTTCTGCAATAATGATGGCAAAAAGTCCCAGCGTGCCATATTTGTAAATATTCATCATCAGCTTTGGATGTATCTCTTTTAAAAATGTGAGGTAAAGGTGCGACCCATCCAACGGAGGCAGCGGAATCATATTGAAAACAAATAATCCAAAGTTGATGACTCCCCACATCATGATCATGTTAATAACTTCAAGTCCGAACTTTGTGGCGTTGAAGAAATCATTAATATACAGTAGCCTGGCTATAACAAAGAAAAGCAGGGCGATCACAAAATTTGAAATCGGACCTGCAATAGAAATCAGGATCTCATCCCTGTGTTTATGTTTTAGGTTATCCGGGTTGAAAACTACCGGTTTAGCCCATCCAAATCCGGCAATCACAATTAAAAAGAATCCCATCCAATCGATATGTTTCAGGGGATTCAACGTTAATCTGCCATCCAGTTTAGCCGTGTTATCACCCAATTTATAAGCTGCATACGCATGCGAAAACTCGTGCACCGTCAACCCGATTACTGCCGCCGGTATTATTTTCATCGATTCAATTAATTCCATCCTATATTCCTATTGTTAAATTGGCATTTTTCTTTCCACAAATGTACAATTTATTTCGATCATTCCGAAAAATGAACACTACATACGAAAATTTGAAAGTAAAAAAGTATACATTTGTGAATACAACTAATTGAATGATAATGTATTAAACTAATTAAACGACAAATTTCAATGTTATTCAGGCAAATAAGTACCTTTTTTTTAATAAAATAGTCAGTCGAATGAAGATCCACAATCAAACTAGCAGGTTGATGTTTTAATGTGAATGAGCAAAAATATATTGTCTTATTTTTTAAACCTAAACGAATCAGTCAGATTAATCTATCTGGTTTAAACCTTTTTGATAAATAAAAGAAGTGATTTTATTCAGATGTATAAAATATAAGCATAAAGATAATTCAGGAAGTGAATATTTCATTTAATCAGATTAAAAATATTTTGTAAGTAACTCTATTATAAAACTATGCATTTTTGTTGCTTCTGTTTTACTTTGGTTCTCAACCTGTTTACTAAATTATTATTATATATTTATAGTTCATTTAAAAATATATTTTAGATCTATTAACTTATTAATGATGAGAGTTATCCAAGAGATATCCGTAAGTAAAGTAAGAGTATACTAAGAAAAATTTGTTAACCTGATCCGGACGAAATGTTATGATAAGGTACGACAACAGGAAATAGTAAGGGCATACTGAGCACAACATACTTTTTAAAAAGAGAGTTTTCAAAAAAAATAACGGATAGTTTACCTGAAAAAAGGATATTACCTCAACTTCATAATCTAAAAAGGGTTCGATTTCAAGCTGAATTTAAAAAAGCCATATAAACTGAACTTAAATCAGCTCTCATAATTCTCAAGATGGGCTTCGCTGAAGGCTTACCCATTATTATGCGATGGAATTAAGAAATAAATGAACAGGAATTTAAAGAAAAAAATGCGTTTATAAACCTGATCATTTACGCAAAAGCCTATTCATTATAAACAGGAAAGATGGTTCGGATTGATAACTTTCCATTTCTTATTGATAGACCAAAATCCTATGGAAAAGCTTACAGGGAAGTGATAGCATCCGATTTTAATTAAACGGGAAATTATAAAACTTTGATTTAGTCCGTTTGTTGAATCATGGGATTTTTAGTACTTTTGTATTTTATTTCCAGCCCATTTTTTTTGGAAAATAAATTGTAAACAGTAACCAATACTTGCAACGTGATTGAAATTATACCTGCCATTGATTTGATTGATGGAAAATGTGTCCGCCTTTCGCAGGGCGATTATAACCAGAAAATTGTCTATAACGAAAATCCGCTGGAAGTGGCTAAAATGTTTGCCGATGCTGGTATTCGCCGCTTGCATTTGGTAGATCTGGATGGTGCGAAAGCCCACCACATTGTGAATCACAAAGTGTTGGAACGAATTACATCATCCACAGGTTTAATCGTTGATTTTGGCGGTGGACTTAAATCGGATGATGATTTGCGCATTGCCTTTGAATGCGGGGCCAGCATGATCACCGGGGGAAGCATCGCCGTCAAGAATCCGGATATTTTTTCGTCCTGGATTGCTAAATTTGGTGGAGAGAAAATTATACTCGGGGCTGATGTGAAAGAGGAAAAAATTGCAGTGGGCGGATGGCTGGAAACGACAGAACTTGACTTATTGCCTTTTATAAAGAACTATATCGATCAGGGTATTAACAAGGTTATTTGTACCGATATCAGCAAAGATGGCATGTTACAGGGAACAGCAACAGAGCTTTATAGAAAAATTCTTTTAGCTCAACCTGATTTGTATCTGATTGCCAGTGGGGGTGTAAGCTCCATGGAGGATCTTGAACAATTGCAGGAAGCCTGTGTGCCGGCTGTGATCATCGGGAAGGCAATTTATGAGGGTCGAATAAAACTAAAGGAATTAACCCACTTAATTATTAATAATTAAAAATTGAAAATCGATAATTTGATAGTACATTTGTCGGTTCGAACTTAAAATACGAAAGTTATTATGCTAAAAGAAATTTTATCAGTTACCGGGAAACCCGGTCTTTTCAAACTTGTTTCTCAAGGTAAAAATATGTTGATCATCGAGTCACTGAGTGATGGAAAACGAATTCCTGCTTATACAAAAGATAAGGTAGTATCACTGGGCGATATCGCAATTTTTACGGAAGACGCTGAAGTACCGCTAGGTCAGGTTCTTGAAAGTGTAAAAGCAAAAGAAAATGGTGGTCTTTGTTCCATCGATACAAAAGCCGATAACGATAAACTTCGTAAATACATGCTTGAAGTTCTTCCTGAATATGATCGTGACCGTGTTTATCCAAGTGATATCCGCAAAATGATTGCCTGGTATAACATCCTGATCAATGCAAAGATTACCGATTTTGTAGAAGCAGTAAAACCAGAAGAAGCAGTAGAAGCTGTGGAAGTTGTTGCCGAATAAGTTTAAAGTAATAGTTAAATGATCAAGGTACTGTATTCCATCCCGGATCCTGTTTCAATGTATACGGGCAGGTTCTCAATTATAAACGGTGGATACTGACGACTTATTGTTCTCATCTCTGTTATTCAGAATGAATGGCTTTTAATTTAAAATATCAACGGATAGCCTCTGAAAATTCTTATTAGTTCAAAAAAAATGAATGTAAAATCGATCTGTGAACTTATTGAAGAAATTGCTCCATTGTCGTTGCAGGAAAGCTATGACAATGCGGGACTTCTTGTTGGTGACTCACACATGGAAATTGATTCGGTTCTGGTAAGCATTGATATTACCGAGGAGGTTATTGACGAAGCGATTCGTAAAAAATGCAAGATGATCGTTTCGCATCATCCTCTTATATTCACAGGTTTAAAACGGCTGACAGGTCAAAACGAGGTTCAGCGCTGCGTTGCAAAAGCCATTAAAAACGACATTGCCATTTATGCGGCACATACCAATTTAGACAATGTGCTGAATGGTGTAAGTGGAAAAATGGCTGAAAAAATAGGGTTGAAAAACATTCGGATTTTACAGCCTAAACAGGACCGGCTATTAAAATTAATTACGTTTGTGCCTCACCTGCATTCGGATAAAGTACGAAAAGCAATCTTCGAAGCAGGAGCAGGGCAAATCGGAAATTACGATTCGTGTAGTTTCAATGCCGATGGTGTCGGAACTTTCAGAGCGAATGAATATGCCCGACCTTTTGTTGGTGTTACAGACGAATTGCATTCGGAACCCGAAACCAGGATTGAAGTGATTTTACCGGATTATTTAAAAACCGATATCCTTGAAGCATTGCTGAATGCACATCCTTACGAAGAACCGGCTTATGATTTCATCCCGTTGCAAAATGCCTGGAATCAGGTAGGAGCGGGGGTTGTAGGAGAATTGGATCATCCGGAAGATGAATTGGACTTTCTAATCCGGTTGAAGTCGATCTTTAAAATTCCTGCTATCCGTCATACAAACCTGTTGGGAACTAAAATTAAACGTGTAGCGGTATGTGGAGGCTCCGGAAGCGGATTTTTAAAAGATGCCATGACTGTCGGTGCCGATTGTTATATTACAGGTGATTTCAAGTATCACGAATTTTTTGATGCCCAAAAGAGGATTTTGATAGCCGACATTGGACATTTTGAAAGTGAACAGTTCACAAAAGACATTTTTTTCGAGATAATTACAAAAAAAATGCCTACATTTGCAGTCCAAATTTCAGACAGTAAAACCAACCCCATAAACTATTTGTAATCAACATGGCTACAGAAATAAAAGCAGAAAAAGAAATCACCGTTGAGGAAAAGCTAAAAGCACTCTACGAGCTTCAAAAAGCGGTTTCCAAAATAGATGAAATAAAAATTTTACGTGGTGAGCTCCCCTTGGAGGTTCAGGATTTAGAAGACGAAATTATCGGTTTAAGTACCCGGTTGGAAAATTTCGGAACAGAGCTTGCTGAAATATCAGCAACGATTGCCAGCAAGAAAATTGAAATAGAAGAATCGCGCATTAAAATTGCCAAATACAAAGAGCAACAAGATAATGTACGTAATAACCGTGAATACGATAATCTTTCAAAAGAGATAGAATTCCAGACGTTGGAAATAGAACTTAGTGAAAAACGTATTCGCGAATTTACAGCTTCATTGGAAACAAAACAAGCTGAACAAAAAATAACATCGGAACATTTGGTTGAGCGTAAACTAGACCTGGAGTTAAAGAAAGGTGAGTTAAACGAAATCGTATCGGAAACGAAACAGGAAGAAGAGAAACTTCGCGAATATGCAAAGGAAATCGAATCGCATATCGAACCCCGGTTGGTGACAGCATTTAAACGTATTCGTAAAAATGCCCGTAACGGATTAGCAGTTGCTTATGTACAACGTGACGCTTGCGGTGGTTGCTTTAACAAGATTCCGGCTCAACGTCAGTTAGACATTCGCCTTCGCAAGAAAATTATTGTTTGCGAATATTGCGGTCGTATTTTAGTCGATCAAGAGCTGGCAGGTGTTGCACCGGTGTCAGAAGATTAAGACATATACAATTTATCTTTTAAAAGAGTTCGGAATTATTTTCGAGCTCTTTTTTTGTTTGAGAATTTAATTTATCTGTACAGGATTACAGATAAATCTGAATATCAAATTCTCAGCCAGTGAAAATAAGCCTAATCAATTGAATAATATTGATTTAATCTGTATTTTTACTTCAGTCATACCTTCTCATCTAAAATTTAAGGCTTTTCGGTATCGTTGAATAAGGTAAAATCCGCTATTTTACTCTAAAAACGATACTTTTTTCTTTTCAACCAGCGAAATCAAATTTTCCAAATCGGCCCGGAGTACATAATCAGAATAAAAGATTATTTTATGATTATCTCACGAGAACGGGATGTAAACGCCACGATACAAAAATCAGATGTAATCGGTTTCATGCTATAGTTGTTTCTATTGTTCATGCAGAATAATAATAGTACACATATACAGCCTTTAAATAGATGGTACATTACAGACATATTACTTTACAAATGTAATATATGAAGTAATTCACAATAATTTTTATACATATTACAAATGTATATTCGATAAATTTCAATATATATCACAAATGTTACATACGTATATTCACAATATTACAATAATACACTTATGGCAATATATTATTGTAAATAAGCCTTTAAACCATATATTTATATATTTAAACACCATCCAGTCAGCTAAATAAATAAAAAAAATGATTTATAAGTTTAGGTATATCTTTACAATAATGATATATTCCCCTATTTTGCTGTAAAATTAAAATATATAAAGTATAAAACACTAATAATCATGGAATATAGTCTATTTTATATGATATTAAGGTTTAAATAATAAATACCTTTAGATTTTATCCGTATACGCCTTATACGCTGTATTTAGTACTATATACTTTGTAAAGTGTACGTATTTATACTTTATTACAAATGTAAATACACAAATGTATGATATCACAAATGTATGAAATTTGCATATGTGAATCGATTCACATATCTTTGTAACGTAAATAGAAATGTACACTTCACATAAATATCGTGTGTTATGGATGAAAAAGAAAGAATTGAAAAGATAATGCTGAAAGAAGGAATGAATTCGGCTATATTTGCTGCAGAAATAGGCATTCAAGGTTCTACGCTCTCCCATATCTTGAATGGAAGAAATAATCCAAGTTTAGAAGTACTCAAAAAAATCCTGAATCGCTTTCGTACCGTGAGCTCAGACTGGCTTATTCTGGGCATTGGATCAATGTATCGCGGAGAAAAGCAATCTCAGACACCCACATTATTCGATTCATTAGATGAAAATTCCACCAAATCAAGCACTTTAGAGTCAAAAGAAGCCGTAAAAAACGTACCGTCTTCTTCATTCATCCAGCAAAAAAATACCGCGGCTCCGGAAATACCGGTTCAAACAGTTCCGGAAACTCATTCCTCTTCATTTATACCCCTAATAGAACCCACATCAAAATCCGTTCGAAAGATTATTGTTTATTATACCGATAATACCTTTCAGGAATTTCAGTAAAAGACTGTCGTTAGCCGTTTATTGTTTATGTTTTCATAGTGCCGGCTAATACTTGTCCGGTTCGGGATTATTTCGTAATTTTGCATCTAATAAACTCTGTATTTCAATACCCGTATCAATTATATCAACGTATTGATACTTAAAATGTTATTATCGATGAAGAAATACATGCTTGACTTGATACTTAAAGAAAATAAAATATTAAGTGATCAATATAGTCTTCTTATCCTTACCTCCAACGAAAAACTACCTGATATTCTGCCCGGTCAATTTGCCGAAGTACGTGTTGACGGATCACCAACAACCTTTTTAAGACGACCCATATCCGTTCATTATGTTGATTATGAATTAAACGAACTTTGGTTGTTGATTCAGATTAAAGGAGATGGCACAAAACAATTGGCGAATATGGCAGTTGGGGAAAGTATCAATTTGCTTATTCCACTTGGCAACAGTTTTAGCGAACCGACTGATAAAGATGCCAGGGTACTTTTAGTCGGTGGCGGTTGTGGAGTTGCCCCCCTGCTTTATTTAGGAGCGCACTTAAAGAAAAGCGGACATGAGGTGAATTTTCTGCTTGGTGCCCGATCAAAAACGGACTTAATAGAACTTTGTGAATACGAACGAATCGGAAATGTATTTGCAACGACAGAAGATGGTTCGTATGGAGAACGTGGTTTTGTTACACAGCATTCGCTTTTAAACGACTCAACATTCAATTTTATTTATACCTGCGGACCAACACCCATGATGAAGGCTGTGGCTCGTTACGCCCTTAAAACAAATGCGAATTGTGAGGTGTCATTAGAAAACACAATGGCCTGTGGAATCGGAGCCTGTTTATGTTGTGTCACTGATACTACCGAAGGACATGTATGTGTATGTACCGAAGGACCTGTTTTTAATATTACAAAGTTGAAATGGCAAATTTAAATATCAATATCGGCAAATTACAACTGAAAAATCCGGTGATGACAGCATCCGGAACATTCGGTTATGGATCAGAGTATTCAGACTTTCTTGATCTATCAAGAATAGGTGGTATAATTGTAAAAGGAACGACTATTCGCGCGCGTCAGGGCAATCCATATCCACGTATGGCAGAGACTCCTGCTGGTATGTTGAATGCTGTGGGACTGCAAAATAAGGGAGTTGATTACTTTATCAGTCATATTTATCCAACTGTGAAGGACATTGATACAAATATAATTGTGAATGTATCAGGTTCCACGATTGAGGAATATGTTGAGACGGCAGAAAAGTTAAATGCGCTGGATAATATACCGGCTATTGAGTTAAATATCTCATGTCCGAATGTAAAGGAAGGTGGAATGGCTTTTGGAACCAGTTGTTTATCTGCTGCTCAGGTAGTTAAAGCAGTGCGAAGGGCATATGAAAAAGAAATGATCGTCAAGCTTTCGCCGAATGTGACCGATATTTCCGAGATTGCACTGGCTGTAGAAGGCGAAGGTGCCGATTCGGTGTCGTTAATCAATACTTTGTTGGGGATGGCTATAGATGCAGAAAAAAGAAAGCCTGTTTTATCTACGATAACCGGCGGTCTCTCGGGTCCTGCCGTTAAACCAATAGCGTTACGTATGGTTTGGCAGGTTGCTCGGGCGGTAAAAATTCCCGTAATTGGCCTGGGCGGAATTATGAATGCAGCCGATGCCATTGAATTTCTGCTTGCCGGAGCTACAGCTATTCAGATTGGAACAGCGAATTTTATTGACCCAACTGTTACGATTAAAGTAATCGATGGTATAAATGAGTATCTTGATCGTCATAATTTTCAATCGGTAACTGATATAATCGGGGCTTTAGATATTTGACAGCTTTCAGATAACATCAAACACAAAACAAAATGATCGTAGAAGAAGTACTTAATGAATTAAAATCATTGGCGACTACAGACCATTTTGCGAAGTTAGCTCATTTTGGAATTAATGATGCAAAAGCCCTGGGTGTTAAGATTCCTCTTTTGAGACAATTAGCCAGGCGAATTGGGAAGGATCATGAACTGGCTTTAGAGCTGTGGGATACAAATGTTCATGAAGCGAGGTTGTTGGCATCGATGATCGAAGATCCGAAAGACATTAATGAAAAACAGTTTGATACCTGGGTAAATGATTTTGATTCGTGGGATATTTGTGATCAGTGTTGTAACACATTAGGTAAAACGTCCTTTTCGCTTCAAAAGATAGATGAGTACTCAGCTTTGTCGGATGAATTTGTCAAGCGAACGGCTTTTGTTTTAATGTGCGATCAGGCAGTACATCATAAAGATGTTGAAAATGAACAGTTTTATCATTTCTTTGATTTAATTGAGCGTGAAGCCTGGGATGAGCGGAATTTTGTACGGAAAGCAGTGAACTGGGCATTGCGTCAAATAGGCAAACGGAATGAAGAGTTACGAATAAAAGCTATTGAAACTTGTGAACAAATATTGTTTCAAAGTTCTAAATCAGCCCGATGGATTGCTAATGATGCTTTGCGGGAATTAAACAGCGAGGAAGTCGTTGCCCGAATAAGCCGTAAACGGAAATAGATTTATTTTTAGTGTATATAAGCAAAAAAAGTGCTCCAATTACTCGGAGCACTCTCAGTTATAAAACTAATAAAAAATCGGCACTTTTTATTTTTGAGTCAGGAATTCATCGTTCTCATTGTTGATTGATAAATTCAGGACAACTAGATATTTTTTGTACTGGCTATCAGACAAAATATATTTTGCATTACCCACATTGAACAACATAACTTTATCAACTGCAGCTTCATTATCTGAATTCAGTGCTGATTTAAGTTTGTTTTCTGTTAATTCAAAAACGTACTTTAATTGTTCAGCCTGCACATTATCAGCATTTAGATAACGAACTAATGAATTAAAAGTAGTTTCATCATTCAATTTGTAAACTGCTTTGTAATTACTTGGATTAATTGCAAAGACGCTTGTTGCACATGCAACCATAACTAAAACTAAAATCTTTTTCATACCTTGAAATTTTAAATAATACAATTTTTATACCTATAAATAAAAAAAACAAAGAATTCCCATGTGATTTTCTATTGGGTATTCCTTGTATTAGATTAGCGTCATATAAATATGATTTAAATGACAGCACAAAATACATGTTTTAAAACATATAAATCGCATCTTATGAGTTAAATATTACTTTTGGAAGTGTTATTTAACTTTGCAGTAAATTATTTAAGACTATATGATTGAATTTTAATACCTGATTGAATAAACAGGTATATAAAAAAAGGTGCTTCAATACATTGAAGCACCTTTTAAAGTTTGAACAGGTTTATTTGTTGATATCGGATATTAAAATACTTTCATTTAATAAATTGTTGGATTTATTATTTATCGACAAATTAAGTATCTTAATGTACATCTTGTATTGATTTTCTGATAAAACACATTTAGTATTATGCAGATTATAATTCAATATACTTTCGGCAAATTTATCATTCCCTTTATTCGATGCGTTTTTTAATTCTTCGGCAGTTACATTGAATACTTGTTTTAGATAATCAGCCTGTTCTTTATCAGCCCCTAAATAGTTTATCAGACTATTGAAAGTCGATTTATTATTCAGTTTGTAAAACACTCCATAATCACTCGGATTAATCGCAAAAGTACTTGCAGAAACTGCAAACAACACCATAACTAAAACTAAAATCTTTTTCATACCTTAAAATTTTAAAAATAAACAATCAAATCTTTTTATAACTAATCTTGTAAACAAAAAAACAAAGAATATCCTTAATGTAATTTAAGGTAATTCTTTGTATTAGATTTGTCATATCAAATTATCTTTGATTGACGATGCAAAATTACATGTTTTAAAACATATAAATCGCATATTTCATGTTAAATGTTTTATATATAGATTGTTTTTTAAAATTGCGTAATGTATTATTAGACTAAATACTTATATATCAGTTATATGTAAAACGATAGTTTAATCATTAGTGAAAACTAAATAGTTAGGAATTTCAGAAAAGAACTCATATTGGGCAGTTTCTGTATTAGTTTTGCAGCAATAATGCTCAATTCCATTACTTATCATGAAATAATTGACTTTCAATTTGGCGTTATACACGGCAACCTGATCAAAAGTTGATTGAGTAATGGCCACGTTGGGTGCTTTTAGTTCAATAATCAGGATGGGTAAAGCATGCCTATTATATAAAATAGCGTCGCAACGTTTTTTCATTCCATTCATACTTAATTGTTTTTCGATTGCCAGGTAAGCAGCCGGATAGCCTTTCTCCTCAATCAAAAACCGTATAAAATGTTGGCGTACCCATTCCTCCGGAGTAAGTGAAACGTATCTTTTTCGTTGAGAATCAAAAATAAGTAACTTTTCGTCTTGTTTTTTTATTCGAAAACTATACTCCGGAAGATTTAATTGCAGCATTTTTTTAGTATTTTTGTTTTCACTTTTCAGGGTGTAGTATTTTTGCATGAATAACTAAAGGCGAAGTTACAAAAACAATATTTAATATTGATTAGAATGAAAACAAAAAAAGAAATTGTAGAGAATTGGCTGCCACGTTATACAAAACGGCCATTGAATGAATTCACCGACTATATATTACTGACCAATTTCAATAATTATATTGAATTATTTGCTGAATGGAATAATGTACCGGTTATTGGCCGTGATGGAAATATGCCAAATGCTTCAGCAAATGGAATCACGTTTATTAATTTTGGTATGGGAAGTCCGAATGCTGCTGTCATTATGGATATGTTGTCGGCTGTTCAACCCCGTGCCGTCTTATTTCTGGGGAAATGCGGTGGATTAAAAGATAAAAACAAACTGGGAGATTATATATTACCCATCGCCGGAATTCGGGGAGAAGGAACTTCAAATGATTATTTTCCGCCTGAAATACCGGCTCTTCCAGCTTTTAGTTTGCAGCGTGCTGTTTCATCGAATATCCGTGACTTAAGTAAAGACTACTGGACAGGAACTGTTTACACGACGAACCGACGGGTGTGGGAACATGATGAAAGGTTTAAGGAATATCTTCGTACAACCAAAGCATTAGCAATCGACATGGAAACTGCTACTCTTTTTTCTGCCGGTTTTTACAATAGTATTCCTATTGGAGCTTTACTCTTGGTATCGGATATGCCTTTACACGAAGAAGGAATAAAAACTCAGGAAAGCGACAGGAAAGTAACTGCTGATTTTGTGGAAGAACACATAAAAATTGGTGTAAAATCACTTTCTTCCTTAATGAATAATAGTAAAACAATTAAGCACTTAAGATTTGAATAGCTGAAATCAACATTTGATAACCGACAAAGTGGCAAAACAAGAAACAACCTACGAACAAATTCTGACCGATTTACGTAAAAAGGCTTATCATCACGTCTATTTTCTAATGGGTGAAGAGCCCTACTACATTGATTTATTGTCTGATTTTATTCAAAATAATGTATTAGACGAAGCAGAAAAAGAATTTGATCTAACCATTTTGTACGGCAAAGATGTCGATATTATTACAGTTATAAATACTGCCAAACGGTATCCCATGATGGGTAAACATCAGGTAGTCATTGTCAAAGAAGCCCAGTTAATAAAAGAATGGGATAATTTGATTCACTATCTTTCAAATCCATTAAAATCTACGATATTAGTCTTTTGCTATAAATACAATACACCGGATAAACGCAAGAAGTGGTTTTTGGAAGTTCTGAAAGTTGCAACCGTTTATGAATCGGTTAAGCTGCGTGATTACGAGGTTGGGGCGTGGATCACAAAGTATTGTAAATCGAAAAATGTAGCTATTGATGAAAAAGCCGTTGCCATGCTAACTGATTTTCTGGGAACAGATTTGAGTAAGCTGGTTAATGAACTGGAAAAATTAGTTTTGACGAAGTCTAATGATTCGCAACGGATCACGCCCGATTTAGTTGAAAAAAACATCGGTATTAGTAAGGATTTCAATGTCTTTGAGCTGCAGTCGGCATTAATCAATAAAGATGTGTTGAAAGCAAACCGCATTATCCGGTATTTTTCAGAAAACAAAAAGGCCAATCCCATGGTTCTGGTTCTTGCACAGCTGTTTAAATTTTTCAGTGAATTGATGATGTATCATTATTTGCCGGATAAAAGTCAGGGTGCCGTAGCATCCGAATTGAGGATAAATCCTTATTTCGTAAAAGATTATCAGAAAGCTTCTCAAGCTTTTGGAGCATGGAAAACGATGAATATTATTACCTATATCCGCGAAACGGATGCCCGTTATAAAGGTATCGACAATCCAAGTACCGACGAAGGCGACTTAATGAAAGAATTGATTTTCAAGATACTTCATTAACTTCGTCTGCCCATTATTTCAAATAACTTACATTCTTAATCTATTTGGGAAAGTCATGACCTCTCCCTGCAGAAACAAAAATAATATGTCTACCGAAAATACTTCCATTCCTTCTAAATTTATTTCAATCATTGCTCTTGCTCTCCAACTTGCTGAGAAACAAATCAGAAATGCCATTCAATTATTCAATGAAGGGGCTACTATTCCGTTCATAAGCCGCTATCGTAAAGAAATGACTGATGGCATGGACGAAGTACAGTTAGGTGAAACTAAAGATCAATATGATAAGCTCTGCGAATTGGCTAAACGCAAAATTGCCGTATTGAAGTCAATAGAAGAACAAGATAAGCTTACCGATGAATTGAAGGCCAGAATTGACAATTGCTGGAATATCACGGAGCTTGAAGATATTTACCTGCCATACAAACCAAAACGCCGTACAAGGGCTGAAATCGCGCGAGAACGTGGTTTAGAACCCTTAGCTAAGATGTTGATGAAACAACAGTCGAATGATACCGAGCGTTTGGCACTTTCATTTGTGAAAGGCGATGTGAATAACCCGGATGAAGCGTTGAAAGGAGCTCGTGATATTATCTCCGAATGGATAAACGAAAGTGAGGCAGCTCGTAACTCAATTAGGAATATCTTTGTCAGGGAAGCAATTATCTCTTCTAAAGTCATTAAGGGAAAAGAGGAAGAAGCTCAGAAATACCGTGATTATTTCGATATGAATGAAAAGTTGGCTCGTTGTTCATCCCATCGACTGTTGGCTATGCGTCGTGGTGAAACGGAAGGGTTTCTTAGGGTCAATATTTCGCCGGAAGATGACCGTTGTCTGGAAAAACTGGACAGGATATTTGTAAAGGGTGAAACCGAATCTTCAGAACAGGTTGCTGAAGCCGTGACCGATGCTTATAAACGATTACTAAAACCAAGTATTGAAACTGAATTTGCATCGGAAAGTAAAGCAAAAGCCGATGCAGAAGCTATCCGGGTATTTGCGGAGAATCTCAGGCAGCTTCTATTAGCACCTCCGTTAGGACAAAAACGGGTGTTGGGAATTGATCCCGGTTTCAGGACCGGTTGTAAGGTTGTATGCCTGGATGCGCAGGGAAATTTACTGCATAACGAAACTATTTACCCGCATCCGCCTGTAAATGAAACTTCGCAAGCCATGCGGAAAGTTCAAAAAATGGTGGAAGCCTATGATATTCAAGCAATAGCTATTGGTAACGGAACTGCCGGACGTGAAACAGAGCAGTTTATTCAAAATACCCGCCTAGATCGGGAAGTAAAACTTTTCGTGGTGAGTGAAAATGGTGCTTCTATTTATTCTGCGTCTAAAATAGCTCGTGATGAGTTTCCGGATTATGATGTAACGGTACGCGGTGCAGTGTCGATTGGACGGAGATTAATGGATCCTTTGGCCGAACTGGTAAAGATTGATCCGAAATCTATTGGCGTTGGTCAATATCAGCATGATGTAGATCAGTCGCAATTGAAGAAAGCCTTGGAACAAACCGTTGAGAATGCTGTAAATCGTGTGGGAGTAAATTTGAATACTGCCAGTAAACATCTGTTAGTCTATATTTCAGGACTTGGACCTCAACTGGCACAAAATATCGTTGATTATCGTGCTGAAAATGGGGCTTTTAAAAATCGGAAACAGCTTATGAAAGTTCCGAAAATGGGTGCAAAAACCTTTGAACAATGTGCGGGTTTCTTACGAATTCCCGATAGCGATCAGTTGCTCGATAATTCAGCTGTTCATCCTGAAAGTTATGCTATTGTAGAGTCAATGGCTAAAGATCTGAAAATGGACATCAAAGAATTGATTCATAACAAGGAATTGAAGAAAAGTCTTGATTTACAAAAATATATTAACGCAACGGTAGGTTTGCCCACCTTAAATGACATTTTACTGGAATTGGAGAAACCTGGTCGTGATCCCAGAAGTGAAATTAAAGTGTTTGAATTCGATGCTAATATAAAAACAATTACCGACTTACGACTTGGTATGGAATTACCGGGTATAGTTACCAATATCACTAACTTTGGTGCTTTTGTAGATGTTGGCATTAAAGAAAATGGTTTGGTACATGTCTCTCAAATGGCTGATCGTTATATTAGTAATCCTGCTGAAGTTGTTTCGCTTCATCAACATGTCAGGGTACGTATCCTGGAGGTAGATGTTGAAAGGAAACGGGTACAATTGAAGTTAATCTGATCTTCTACCGAAGCTTCATGTGTTTACTGTTTTGACGTTATGTTGTTGAGGTTGCAGGTAATGCTGTTTTTTTCGTTTCAATGATCATTTTTTGTTCATTAAACACTGTACATGCAAATAAATAACGATCTCCGCCTTCTTTGATTTTTAGCTTTTTTCGTAGTTCATCGACGCTTATAGGATAATTACGGGTACTGATATTTGCTTTCGGCAAATGTCGGGTTAATTCCTTTATCTCGCTTTTAGAATTACCCCATATTTTTATAACTTCAAAAACTCTTCCCGGAAATTCAAGTGATAGTTTATCTGAAGTGTATAAATGCGTATTATGATGAAGTTTAGATAAATTAAACGTATTCCCGATTGATTTAAAAGCTCCGCTTTTCATAATGGATGCATTGGGCTCATACAGATATTTGTCAATGTTTGAAGTAAAAGCTACCGGAGAGTTTGTTTCATCACTTATATTAAATTCGAATATCTGCTCGATATTATTTTTACAGATATTTAAAGTTTTGATTTTCTTATTACTATCAATGCTTTGATTCAAAATAAGTAGAACTTCTTTGCATTCATTCTCCACACTGATAACATGAATTTCCGATGTATTCGGCAACTCCTTCACGGCGGCCGTAAGATCAATCATTGGCGAAAGTTTGATCATAATTATGTTCGATTTTTCAAGTAGAACAGTGGATAATGCTGAAACATCCGGCTCGCAATCAGACAACAATACCACTTTTTTCCCTCCCGAACCTCTTCGTGCCGGATCAATAAAGATCCAGTCGGCATGTTCCATTTCCGTAAGGTATTTTTCAGTTTCGGAATTGATAACCCGGATATGCTCCTTATTCAACACCTTAAAATTATGTCGGGCCAAATCACAGAGTTCCGGTTGACGTTCCACATAGGTAACCTCTTGAAAATTCACAGACATAAAGCAGCAATCCACCCCGAATCCGCCTGTAAGATCGACAAGCGAATATCCTCTGCACAGGCTTGATTTGTAATTTGCCGTTGATTCTGATGAAGATTGTTCCAACGAGAGCTGGACTGGATATAAAATATCTTCGGTGTTGTAAAATAAAGGAATTTTTGATTTTACTTTTTGTTTTCCGGTTATCTGGCGAATAGCTAACAGCATTTCTACGAATGGAAAACGGCTTGCTTGAAGCGCTAACTGATGCACATCAGCATCCTTATTTTCAAAAATAAATTGTTTTGTTTCCTGATTCATACTCACTGATTTTCGCATCAAAAGTAAGCTAATTTCACGAATTGTTTATAGAAACGTAAATAATTAATTAGGCGTGTGCGGATTTTTTTATACTTTTGCACTCGATTTTGGTATCGAAACAATCATCATTGGATCGATAAAAGGGAATCCGGTCAAATTCCGGAACAGTACCCGCTGCTGTAAGCTCCATTTCAACGTTTTGAATAATACTTTTGCCACTGGTTTTTTTAGTGAACAGTAAACAGTGAACAGCATACGGTTTTTAATAACTGATAGCTGAAGACTGATTATCTGATACCTGATTCTGGGAAGGCGTTCAATAACGGGAGTAAGTCAGAAGACCTGCCACAATACTTTTTCGTTTTTTGCTTTCGGGATCAATAGCAAAAAGAGTCTGGACACTTCGTGCGTACAAATTCTTCTTTTTTTATTGTTATTATCTGTTCAACCTCTGCATTGACGAATTTTACTTTGTCTGTAAATAATTATATATTTAATAATCAATAATTTAAAAAATGAGAAAGAGTAAATTATTTTTAGTTATAAGTTTGTTTGGACTTATATTTCCCTCATGTAAAAAAGAAACTGAAATCCCTGACACAGTAACACCTACAACATTAGTCGATTTTGAAGGAGTAAATGTAAACTCGAAGGGATATTGGGATGGTTCCGATTTGTCTGGTGATTTTATTTCTGTCAATTCGACCTTTAAAAACACGTATACTGCTGCCTGGGCATCCTGGACAGGCTTCGCTTGTTCTTCTAATGTTGACACTATAACTGCTGGCTATACAAATCAGTACAGCGTGATTGCCGGTTCCGGTGCTTTAAAATCAAAGCAATTTGCTATCGCATATGATTCAGCTGCTTTTGTTTGTCCGGCTAATTCGTATGGTTATTTTAATCTGAAGAGTTTAATGATTACAAACTCTACGTACACGTATATGGCTTTAAAAAACGGGTCAGCCTACAATCATGTATTTACGGGTGCCGGTGATAATGGTAACGGCGATTGGTTTAAAGTAATTATAAAGGGTTACAAGGTCGGTGTTCAAACAGGAAGTGTTGAAGTCTATCTGGCAGATTTCCGCAATGGTAAAAATATTCTTCTCAAAACGTGGAAAAAAGTTGACCTGAGTGCTTTAGGCCAGGTTGATTTAGTCACCTTCACGTTTGATTCAACCGATAAAACGGGAGGCTGGCTTAATATCCCTGCTTATGCTTGTATTGATAATATTGAGTTTACTCAAACCATTTCTACAAAATAGTCAATGCCCTTATTCGTCGAATGACGGTTGAACAGGCGCTTGAAGACTGTTGGAAACAATAAAATGATATGAAATATGTATGAAATTTAGCTTTTATCTGCCATAATATTTGCTTTTCATACTGTAAACCGGATCTTTTAAGGTCCGGTTTTTTTTATTTGTAAAAAAAATCAATGAATAGTTTTCTGAAAATGAATGCTGTAGGGACTTTCGGTAAAAAATATGAATGAAAAGCTTTGCAGATTAGGCAAAAAATACTACTTTTGTCGCGGGTAAGTCCTACACGACCAGCTCCTTTTGAACTCCCCCAGGGCTTGACCGCAGCAAGGGTAGAAAGTTGTAGCGGTGCGATGTAGGGGGCTTACCCACCTTGCCTCTTTAGCTCAGTTGGCCAGAGCACGTGATTTGTAATCTCGGGGTCGTTGGTTCGAATCCGACAAGAGGCTCACTAAAAAAGCCGCTTCCATTTAGTTGGAAGCGGCTTTTTCTATTCTACAGATCTTTTATAAGAATCTCTGCCAGATATTCCCCGGACTTATCACCTATTACCAGCGTCTTTTCCCAAAATGAATCCAACAGCTTGTTTTTGTTCTTTAAAAATATTTCCGAACCATGGCTGTTAAGCTTATGAAATAATAAATTTACAGAGAGTTGATTAATATCGATTGCTGGTTGGTATGTTATGATTTTCGAATGTTTGCTGTGAACTTCACTTAAAATGGATACATCCACTAACCGGCTAAGAATTTGACGGACTATCCGGATCGGTAATTTATAATTCAGGGATAGTTGATCGGATGATAACGGTGGCTTTTCATTTTCAAATTGTTTGATTATAACATAAGTGATAAACAAAGTCAGGAAGTTTTTATAACGGGTGCTGATATTTTTTATATCTTTCTCATAATCGAAATTCTGTATGTTCTGTGAAGCATAGGATATTTCGGCTCCCAGCAATACAATTAAACAGGAGATCTGAAGCCAGAGAAATAATAACGGTATAGCGGCAAAACTACCGTATACGATATTGTACCGCGATAAATGATTTTGAAAGTGGATATATAAAAATTGAAATAACTGGAAAACTGTTCCGGCTATTAATCCTGAAATCAAAGCATTTTTAAATTGCACCCGGGTGTTGGGAATTACAAAAAATGCAATTGTAAAGACCAGCCAATCTACTACATAAGGCGTAAATTTAACGCCAAAACGCAAAAACGGACTCAGGACATCGTACAGATAAGTCTGTGAAACCGTTGAATTAATAAAGATGGAAAGTCCGCTTGAAAATATTATCAGGACCGGGATGATCAGAACCGATGAAAAATAGGTTGTTATTTGACGTGTCAGCGAACGTCTTTTTTCTACTTTCCAAATGCAATTAAACGCATTCTCTACTTGCCTGAAAAAATTCATTACCGATAACAGTAATATAATAAATCCGACACCGATAAAAACTCCTCCCTGAGCTGTTTGTAAATACCGGTCTACAAATCCCATAATCGTTGGAATGAGTTTGGCCTGTCCTATCAAGGTATCCTCAAGCGATTCTTCTATTATTTTATCAAATCCGAGACCCTTGGTGATCGCAATGATAAGCGAAAGAAATGGAACGATTGCGAATAATATCGAGTAGGTTAGTGCGGATGCCCTGACACTTAAGTCGTCGGCAACAAAGCCTCTTATAGCAAGGATTAATGTCTTAATAAATCTATACGTGTAACGCCGGGAACGGGATAACTCATATTCAGTTATCTGCCAAATGTCATAACGAAAGAATTTATTGATTCGAACAAAAAATGCAATAAACTTCGACATAAAATCAGGTTGATATATGGTAGGAATACATTTTCTAAAAAAAAATAGCAGGTCTGTAAGCCGGGTTTTGTACTCTACAAGCGTAAAGCGTCTGTCATTTATCTCGAACAAATGTCACCATTTGCCTCTAGCAATCTACCCCCCGACATCGGGCGAGCTACCCTACATGCGTCGGTATACATGATCTTGCAACCCATAAGACGTACGGCTTTGAATGTTACCACCCAAACCGGTGAGCTCTTACCTCACCTTTTCACCCTTACTCCGATAAATCGGAGCGGTTATTTTCTGTTACGCTACTCTGCTCTCACAAACAGCTTCCCGTTAGGAAATATGGTGCTCTGCGTTGCCCGGACTTTCCTCCATCCCCTAATGGGAAAGGCGACAAACCGACCTACTATTTGATTGCAAAGATAGAGATAATATTTTAAATTTGTTTTTAAATTTGTTTTATGTTTATTATCAGTGCTTTAATTCGCGTAATAAACTTAATTAGAGAAAAATTTCTTTATTCATCAACATTTATCTACTTTTGTTGTTAGTTTAGTAAGAAAATTTAAATAGAAAAGAAGACAAATGAATCATCTAGGTATTAAAAAAGGAGACAAGATTGTCATAGTTGGAGGTGGTTTTGCCGGTTTACATTTAGCTACGGCATTAATGAAAGCAGACGTAAAGGTTATTTTGGTGGATAAACAAAATCACCATCAATTTCAACCGCTGTTCTATCAGGTTGCAACCGGAAGGCTCGAACCGTCCAGTATTTCGTTTCCATTTCGTAAGATCTTTCAAAAAAGCAAGAATGTCGATTTTAGGATGGCCGATATTATCAATATCGATCCGTCTCAAAAAAAGATTATGACGGCTTACGACCGGACTATTACATACGATCATTTGATCATTGCAACAGGCTGTAAGACGAATTTCTTTGGTAACAAGGAAATGAGTGAGAATGCTTTTTCAATGAAGACTACCGAAGAGTCTATTGATATCAGAAATAAAATTTTATTTAGTTTTGAGAAGGAAATTTTTGCCCGTCCCGAAGAGAAACAGGCCTGGCTAAATATCGTCATTGTTGGTGCCGGGGCTACCGGTGTTGAGCTATCCGGAGCATTTGCAGAGCTCAAGAAAAACGTATTGCCAAAGGATTATCATAATATCGATTTTTCTAAATTCAATATCATTTTATTAGAAGGTGGTAAATATACCCTGAATAATATGAGTGATGAATCGAAAGCTACTTCCCGTAAATACCTGGAGGAAATGGGCGTGATTGTAAAAACGGAAACAATGATCGAATCGTACGATGGAAATGTAGCCGTTTTAAATACGGGTGAGCGGATACCTACCAAGAATGTGATTTGGGCTGCCGGAGTGACAGGGAATATTATAGGGGGTCTGGAACCTCAGGATGTATTCAGAAACAGGTATATAGTCGATCGGTTCAATAAACTGAAACGATTTGATAATATCTATGCGTTAGGCGATATAGCCTATATGGAGACTCCTAAATTCCCGAAAGGCCAGCCGCAGGTTGCCAATGTGGCTATTACACAGGCTCAGAATTTGGGAAAGAACATCATTAAATCCCTGAAAAATGATGATTTTCAACTGGTGGAATATGAATATAAGGATTTAGGCATGATGGCTACTATTGGGAAACATAAAGCCGTGGTAGAATTGCCGTTTATCAAATTTAAAGGACCTATTGCCTGGTATGTATGGATGTTTCTGCATTTGATGCTTATTTTAAGTGTTCGTAATAAGATCATTATTTTCTTCAACTGGGCCTGGAGCTATTGGACGAAAGATACTTCCCTGCGATTGATTACGAAAATTAATTACGAAAAACAAAAAGTAACGGATATTTAAACAATAAAGGCTTCCTTAAAAAGGAAGCCTTTATTGTTTAAATACCTTGCAGGACAGGAAGTTTTATTTAACCAGATGTTCCAACTTGCTCACGTTGTTCCTAATCTCTTCATTCGATAACGAATAGTTTACCAGGTCACCGGCCAGATATTGGTCGTAGGCAGTCATATCAACCAATCCATGTCCCGAAAGATTGAAAAGGATGGTTTTGGTGATTCCTTCTTCTTTACACCGCAACGCTTCATTGACAGTAGCTGCTATAGCATGAGCCGATTCCGGAGCCGGAACAATGCCTTCTGTCTGTGCGAACAGAACACCTGCTTTGAACGAATCCAGTTGTTTAATATCCACGGCTTCCATCATATTGTCTTTCATTAATTGACTCACGATGGTTCCTGCGCCGTGATAACGAAGTCCGCCTGCATGGATATGTGCCGGGGCAAAATCATGACCCAGCGTGAACATAGGCATTAAAGGCGTATAGCCGGCCTCATCGCCAAAATCATACTCGTATATGCCGCGTGTCAGTTTAGGGCAGGAAGCAGGCTCTGCTGCGATAAAACGGGTCTTTTTTCCTTCTTTTATGGAATGGCGCATAAATGGAAACGAAATTCCTCCGAAGTTGGAACCTCCGCCAAAACAACCTATGACAATATCCGGATATTCACCCGTCATTTCCATTTGTTTCTCAGCTTCCAGTCCGATAACCGTTTGGTGCAATGTTACATGGTTCAGTACGCTTCCCAGGGTATATTTGCAATTAGGTGTTGACATGGCCAGTTCAATGGCTTCCGAAATAGCCGTTCCTAAACTTCCCTGGTAATTCGGATGATCCGTCAGGATCTGGCGACCTGCTTTGGTGGACATACTGGGAGATGGAATCACTTGCGCTCCCCATGTTTGCATTAACGAACGACGATATGGTTTTTGTTCGTAACTGATTTTTACCATATAGACAGCCAGTTCAAGTCCGAAAGTCTTGGCAGCAAAGGATAACGCGGTTCCCCACTGGCCTGCACCGGTTTCGGTTGTGATATTGGTAACACCCTCTTTTTTGCAGAAGTAAGCCTGTGCCAATGCCGAATTAAGTTTATGCGAACCTACCGGACTAACACTTTCATTTTTAAAATAGATATGAGCCGGCGTATCCAGGGCCTTTTCCAGGTTATAGGCTCGTACCAGCGGCGTTGGACGATAGATTTTATATTGTTCCCGTACTTCTTCCGGGATTTCTATCCACGGGTCGGTTTTATTTAATTCCTGATGGGCTAGTTCTTTGGCAAATAACGGGTACAGATCTTCCTCTTTGATCGGTTGTTTTGTCCCCGGATGTAACATTGGTAAGGGTTTGTTTTGCATGTCGGCAACAATGTTATACCATTTTGATGGTAATTCCTTCTCTGCCAGCAGAAATTTCTTAGTTTTTTCCATGTTTGTAAAAATTATCAGTATGTATTGAAGTAAATATTTTCTTAAAAATGAGACAGCCTGTCGTTTTATTTAAACAACAGGCTGCTACGATACATTATTTGTTTTTATACAGGTGCAATTCTCAACCTCATTGTTTAAAACGAAAAGTTAAGCCAACGCCACGAGATTTGAGCATTAAAAAAGTTCATAATTGTTGCTTTTAACGTGAGCAAAGATAAGAACATTTTTGAAAAACGGAAAATACTTTTTGCTTTTTTTTATTCGTATGCTAAGAAGTACATCTTTATTTAATAAAGATGACAGAATGAGCTTTATAATCGCTTCTTTAAAATAAAAATTGTATTTTTGCATATTCATTTTAAAATAAATAAAAGTATCATGATACAATCAATGACCGGTTTCGGAAAAGCAACTTGCGAATATGGTAATAAAAAGATAGTGGTTGAAATTAAATCACTTAACAGTAAACAATTGGATGTATCGACACGTATCTCGGGCCTGTACCGCGAAAAAGATATTGAAATACGGAATGAGCTCTCTCAAAAACTGGAACGCGGTAAGATTGACATGTCCCTTTATGTGGACAATTCGGGGAAAGAATCGGTCACTCAGATCAATCAATCGGTCGTTGAATCCTATTATCAGCAGATAAAAGCCTTGTCCGATAAAATGAATATTGACGTACCGGCCAACTGGTTTGATGTATTGCTTCGCCTGCCCGATACCATGCGCACGGAGACGGTTGAACTGGACGAAAACGAATGGCTGGAGATTCGTAAGGCAATTACCCTGGCTATCGATCAACTGATTGTGTTCCGTATTCAGGAAGGCAAATCGCTTGAAACGGTTTTCACGGATAAAATAGCCCGGATTACAGAGCTATTGGATGATTTAGCACCCTTTGAATCGGAACGTGTCGAAAAGATTAAAGCACGCCTCGAAGAAACCTTGCTGGCCTTATCCGATAAGATTGACTACGATAAAAACCGTCTCGAGCAGGAACTGATATTTTATATCGAAAAACTCGATGTGAACGAAGAAAAGGTACGTCTGCGCAATCATTTGGAGTATTTTACCGAAACCATGCAACATGAGAAATCACCCGGTAAGAAACTCGGTTTCATTGCCCAGGAGATTGGACGGGAAGTAAATACCCTCGGTTCTAAATCGAATAACAGTGAAATGCAGAAAATAGTGGTTTTGATGAAAGATAACCTCGAACAAATTAAAGAGCAGGTTCTGAATGTGCTTTAGCCCAATGGTGACCCGACTCGGATTCCGGCTTTATACTGGCTTCTAACGACTTATAACTACCGATTAAAAACGACTTACTAAATAATGTCCGGAAAATTAATTATATTTTCTGCTCCTTCGGGTGCAGGTAAAAGTACGATTGTTCAGCATGTACTTGGATGTGGATTCAACCTGGAATTCTCTGTATCGGCTACCAGTCGTGCTCCGAGAGGGAATGAAGTTGAGGGTGTTGATTATTATTATCTTACGCCGGATCAATTTCGTTATAAGATTCATCACAACGAATTCCTTGAATTTGAAGAAGTTTATCCCGATTCCTTCTACGGTACACTTCTCAGTGAGGTGGAACGTATCAGGGCCGAAGGTAAAAACGTGGTATTTGATATTGACGTGTTGGGTGGAATCAATATCAAGAAGCAATACGACGACCAGGCGTTGGCATTGTTTATTGCTCCGCCAAGCATTGAAGTGTTGGAGCAACGGTTAATAAACCGGGCAACCGATTCTCCGGAAATGATTGCCAAACGAATCGGAAAAGCTGAATTTGAGTTGAGTTTTGCACCTCAGTTTGATAAGGTGATTGTAAACGACGATTTGGATAAGGCTAAAAAGGATGTTGAAAAAGCCATCCGGGAATTTCTAAGTATATAATTCAGGCAGATTAAGCAATGGTTTCGGATAACACGGTAGAAAATCCACCTAAAAAGCGAATTGGTATCTATTCCGGTTCGTTTAACCCCATCCATACCGGACATCAGCAACTGGCCGGATTCCTGATCGACAATCTGTTGGTTGATGAAGTATGGTTTGTTGTTTCGCCCTGCAATCCGTTAAAGAAGCAGGAAGATTTAATTGATGAATATCTCCGCCTGGATATGGTTTTGCTGGCTATCCGCGATCTGCAGGGCGTTAAAGCTTCCGATATTGAATTCACGATGCCCGTTCCTTCTTATTCCGTTGACACATTACGTACATTGTCATCACTTTTCCCCGGTTTCAGCTTCAGCTTAATTATAGGCAGCGACAATGCGCTGGTTTTCGATCAATGGAAAAATTATACCCGCATTCTCAATGAATATCCGGTGTTGGTTTACCCGCGTCGTGGGTATGATCTGGAGTTGGTTTCTGCCGTTTATCCTCAAATGCAATTGCTTCAAAGTCCGTATTTCGACATATCTTCCACTCAGATCCGTCAGGCCATTATGCAACAAAAGGATGTAAGCCAATGGTTACATCATTCTGTATTTCAATTCATTCTGGAGAACAATCTCTACCGGTAGTTTAAAGAAATGGATTATTCTTTTTTTCGTATCCAATGGTAGTAGTCGGTCCGTGTCCGCAGTAAACAATGGTCGAATCAGGCAACGTCAGTAGCTTTTTTGTAATCGAGTTTATCAATGTGGCATAATCTCCTCCCGGCAAGTCTGTTCTTCCTATAGAACCCCTGAAAAGTACGTCTCCGGCCAATAATACTCCTTCTTTTTCTGCATAGAAAGCCAGGCTACCCGGTGAATGCCCCGGCACATGAAAGGCTGTGAAAGTCGTATTCCCGAAGGTGAGTGTCTGTCCGTCCGTAATATATCCTCCAAGCGGTTGTGCTTCTTCTTTATAGTCCAGTCCGAATGAACGTACATGGGCCGGCATATCTTCCAGCAGGTATTCATCTTCTTTTCCCGCTTCCGGCTTTATTCCATAGGTTGTATAGAGAAATTTATTCCCGAATTGATGATCGAAGTGCAAGTGTGTATTCCATACATGTTTTAAAATCAATTCGTTCGTTTCAATATAATTCTTTAATATCCTTTTCTCTATATCCGAAACGCAGCCGGCATCTATTACCACTGCCTCGTTGGTCTCATCATAAATAAGATACGTATTTTCCTGTATCGGATTGAATGTAAATGTTTTAATTGTCATTTTTATACTTATTATATATTGTTGTTTGTGTTGAACTAAATTCTATTCAAGTTTGGATGCCGGAATATAACCCCACCGTACAAGTTCTTGTTTATCGTCAATTCTTTTTATTCCTCCGTCATAAATCAAACAAAATTGATTTGCAACATTCAATACATTCCTGTAATCATGATCTGTCAGTATTATCCCTTTAAATTCTGACATTTTCAAAATGAGTTTCTTTATTTCTCCAACTAAAATTGGGGAAACACCGTTAAATGGTTCATCCAGTAATATGAATTTACAAGGTGTATATAACAATAATTTGATTTCAAGATATCTTAATTCTCCGCCGGATAAATGCGATACCTTATTTGAATTCAAGTTTTGCAATATAGTATCCTCCATAAAACCTGCCACCTGATGCTTATCTAAATATAATTCAACGGTCTTTTCAACACTCATATGCCTTGGTAGAAATGAATCTTGTGGCAGATAGCATATTTCATTTATGGTCTTATAGGGTTGATTATAAACCTTACCGTCAATTCGTATAAATTTTCTGTCGGCAGGTAATGTACCGAAAAGTATTTTCATTAGGGTAGATTTGCCTGTTCCGTTTCGTCCTAACATACCAATAATATCGCCTGTCTGACATTTAAGATAAATATCAGTCAATACTACATACGCATCGTATGATTTAACAACACTGTCAATTTCAAGCAAGCTTGACATAATGTAAAATAATTATTAGTAAGTAACCGGTCAAAATATAAGTCGATAACGTTGTTATATAAAGGCTTAATTTTGAAATTCCTCTGTTATAATAGAAATAGTATTCGTTTTTTCTTGACATCTCTTTATAGAACAAGCACAATAAAGGTCCTCCAAACATACAACAACGGATATATACAACATACAATGGTGGAGGAGCATCCTGTGAATTGACTAATGTCAGGTATACAATAAACGCAAGCAAAACGGAAGACGAAAGGTTTAAAACCAATGTACTTTTTAAATATTCCCAATGTAACGTGATTTTTACCATGACTTTTTTCTTCTTATGAATTGTTTTAAGTTCAAATAGCTGTGTTACTCTTCATTCCTGCAATCAAATCAATAAAAGACATTGAACTGTTTATTGCTCTTGCACAGTCAAATAGAAGCTGGGACTTGAACCATCTTCCCGCGACCATTTCGATTCGCTTCCCCAACGGTGGTACGTACTGCCATATTTCTGTTTCATATTAAAGAGTATGCAGTATTCCTTTCCTCCATTGATTGTAATGTATTTTGTTTTATGGGATGTAGTCACATCAACCCATTCGATGGTCAACGCAATATCCTCTTTAAATACTAAATTATACTTAGTCAAATCAATATTTACCCAGCCTGAACTTTTGGTTATTGGGATCATGATATTTTCAGTAAGCTGCTCTTCAAAAGGCAAATTATGAGCAATGTTTCGTATATGCAGGCGAAACAGGCTGTTTTCAAAGGATTGATTGTGCATGCTGATATGCAGACTTCGCAACAATACCGGTTTTGATCCTAACTCTATGTTGGTTCCTATCTCATATCCCTTACCACGTTGAGTCCCTCCAATGCCACAATATCCTCCATGAAAAGTGGAGCTTGTCGCACCGACGTTTTTCTGTTTACCCGAAAAAGGCTTTACGGTCACCTCACTCAGTTGGATAGGATTGCTTACAAGCTTTATGATGTTTTCTTTGTTCGTAAGTTCTTCTATGGCGAATGTTTGCGCTTTGTAACCAATCATCGAAATCCGGACTATGGCTTTGGGCGATTGTCCTTTAAGGTCTAAACTAAATTCTCCTTTCTCATTGGTCGTTATTCCGAATGGAGTGTCTATCACTCCCAGGTTCACGTATTCCACCGGCTTTTCACTCGAAGCATCAATGACTTTCCCTCTAATAAGCTGGGCCTGTAGTTGTAAAGTCAGGAAAAAAAGAAAGATGATAGAAATTTGTTTCATAGCAGTGATCTGTGAGTTGTATGTCCTTTAAGTTCAATAGGCACTTCTTGTTATTCCATTTACAGGAAGTATTCCATTTTCAAGTTGTTCAGCCATAATAGGAAGTAAAAATTCAACATTAGAAAGGTAGATACTCTCTTCTTCCCATATTTCGTGCAATTTCTGACGAGCCGTTTCGTTAATAAATAGTTCATTCTCGTTTGTGATTAAAAGCATTGCTACATCTCCGTTATTCTCAGTCATCACGAACAAAAATTCA
>Ga0302206_1000137_pt1 | contig 30993 bp, 25 predicted proteins | sample II_Fen_E2_1_FD_194581 | JGI IMG/M metagenome (GOLD analysis project Ga0302206, IMG submission 194581) | Peat permafrost microbial communities from Stordalen Mire near Abisko, Sweden - II_Fen_E2_1 | ecosystem: Environmental > Terrestrial > Soil > Wetlands > Permafrost | place: Sweden: Abisko...
GCGAATCTGTTTAGCTTTTTAAAATCATATAATATTTTATAGAAACAATCCTATAAGTAATTGGACCAATATATTGTCCTATAATATTTCTTGAAAAATTAAACTTTTCAAATATTCAAAATAAGGAAATAAGATTTGTATCAGGGGCATTTGGTTTTCTACTAAGGTTTAACACACTATATATAAGTAATATAAATATTAAATCCTGTTTTTTATTTTAACCCTTAGTAGAATATTAAGTCAAAAAAACTAACCCTTATTCCCTTATTTAAATTAAAATCTTACGACATTATTTGTTGTCTTTTACTTAGTTTGAAGTTCTTACAATTGGCACAAGAATCATCTTTATTCAAATCAACTTAAATTATATTCTGATCATTAAATTATCTATCTAATTCTTTTAAATTATCGTAGTCTTATTACTCTACTTAATTGGGAGATTAAACATTCTACTATTTTGAATTAAACTTCTTCAAACCCGGTGTTCTATCAATTCACTTTAGCTAAAGCATAGGCTCTTCACCTTGTTTATCTCTCATACAATTTTTATACGTATTGAATAATTGATATTTCCGGTGTGAGAAATTTGTAATCTATCAATCCTTTTTCTTAGGGAGATTTATAGCATTCTTATCAATTTTGCAGATAGCATCTTACTTCCTTATTATTTCTTATTATTTGTCTAATAACCTAGAATCTATTTCTATAAACAAAAAAAAGTTGATTAATTAAAGATATTTAAATTCTTTATTAAATAAAGAGTATCATTATACTGTGTTAACAAGGAAAGAGTCAAAAAGTTTTATGAACAAATAAAATATACGGGTTCAAAAAACGTAATATTATATATCTAACTGAATATGTGATATTTGAAAAGTAAATGGAAAAAGTATTTTTTTATGTATTTTAACTTATTTTGCAGCTAATTAAAAATAAATCATTCGTATTTACGAAGTAGTTTTCTGATTGAATCTATAAAAAATAACCGTAACAATTAAATGGTATTTAATTCATCAAAGTAGCCGAATTATTTATCAGTCCGCCCGGAATTTAAGTTGTATCGAAAGCAGTTCAGCTAAAAAATCAGGGTTATTATATAGGGATGCTGCTTGGAGCAACAGTTGTGGAAAATCAGTTGTTGTTTACCGGTGCCATTTTTCTATAAGAGTATACCGGCCTATTTAACTTGGACAGTATTTGTTGTAGCTTGTTTAACGTCTATGTTTATGATGATTGCTACGCTTAAATGGATGGAGAGAATAACGAAATAGGTTGTAGTTTGAAGTTTATATAAATCGGGGATGTCTGAAAAGGCATCCCCGATTTGTTTAAACAACCCGGGGATTTTTTAATACGGAATACAGAACACAGAACTCGCAACAAGCGATACACAACACCTCTTTCACCCCTTCGGTACCCCTTTGAATATCTAAGGGAAGAATTAAGAAGACAATACCCTTGTCATGCGGAAGTATTGCGGAAGTATTGCGGTCTAATATTACACCGTATTAACACCGTAATACCACCGTAATACCACCGTAATACCACCGCAATACCTGTACACATATTGTACAGGGGTAGCGAAGGGGTAGCGGAGGGGATGGCAATTTAGCGCACATAAAAAACAGGTTTAGGCGTTTATACCTCACTATATTTCATATTATTAAATTTTCACATTCACTCAGTAGGAGTTTACTTTGCATATTACGGAATCTCGGATAAAAATAAAATATTCCAATTTAATTGATCCTGACTGTATTTGTTATAGCCTGTTTAATGTCTATGTTTACCATGATTGTCCTGTTGAAGTGGCTGGAGAGAATAACGGAATAGTTTGATGTTAATAGTTTGCGGTTTGATCTCGATCCTTTTTAGTTTATTTGGCAAAAGGAACTATATTAAAATTCTCTTACTCACAAAATGATTTGCGGGATAATGCTTTTCTTGTTTTGCAAATAGCCTACTTGTTATAAATAATAATTTTCAGGCAATGGTTCAATACTACTTGTTTTTTTATAAAATTTACAAGGTTGGTTCATACCCAACAATAATAAATAAACTATTTAATATATCTTCAAAATACCCATTTATGGGGATTGTCCACACCTCCCTCCTCCTCTAATTTTGCAACCGAATATTAATCAAATAAAAAAGGTATGCAAAAATTATTATTTCTTCTATTATTTTTTATTACAAATCAGGTCATTGCACAAACAGGAACTATTAAAGGTTCAGTTTCTACCAAAGACGGCAAAGAGGCCGAATTTGTAAATCTGATATTGATAGGCACACAAAATGGTGCAATTGTTCAACATGATGGGACTTATGTGATTGACAATGTAAAACCGGGTAAATACACCTTAAAGGCAAGTTTTGTGGGAGTTGGTACCCAAAGTAAAATAGTGGAGGCAGAAGCAGGTAAGACAGTACATGTCGACTTTGTACTCACAGAAAGCAGCAAAGAACTTACCGAAGTAGTGGTTACTGCCAATCCTGGTAGGTACGTGGCGGATTTTCCGTCGGTATCACTTCGTTTGAAAACGCCTCTGATCGAAGTTCCTCAAAATATTCAGATTGTGACCCAACAGATTCTCAAAGATCAACAGATTTTTGATATGCTCGAAGGTGTTACCCGGAATGTAAGTGGTGCACGTCGTATGGAGCACTGGGATAATTATGCATTGATATATATGCGTGGTTCGCAGATAGCCGCTTTTCGCAATGGGATGAACGTAACTATGTCGTGGAGCCCTCAACCGGAGGATATGAGTATGGTAGAGCGCATCGAGTTTGTAAAAGGGCCGGCAGGATTTATGCTTGCAAACGGCGAACCAAGCGGATTTTATAATGTGGTAACCAAAAAGCCTACCGGAATTACCAAAGGAGAAGTCGGAATGACTGTGGGTAGTTTCAACACCTATCGCACTACGCTCGATTTGGATGGGAAACTCGACAAGTCGGGGAAACTGCTTTATCGGTTGAATATTTTGGGTCAATCAAAAGGTTCACAACGTGCTTACGAATATAACAACCGCATCTCGGTAGCGCCGGTAATAAAATACCAACTCAGCGACAACACTTCGTTAACTGCTGAATATACGTTTCAGAAAAACGTAATGTCTATGATTGGTTCAAATTATTCGTTCTCAGCTAAAGGATATAACGACCTACCTGTTGAATTTACAACTGCCGAAGACAATATGGCTCCGACAACGCTGACCGAAAATTCGGTATTTGTTACTATGGTGCATAATTTTAACGATAACTGGAAATTCACCGGACAAATTGCGTATATCAATTCGAAACAGATCGGTCAGAGTCTATGGCCTACAGGTTTCTCGACCAATAAGGACACGCTTTACAGGGCTACTTCCATCTGGGATTACGAAGGGATGAGTAAAGTAGGTCAGTTCTTTGTGAATGGTGATGTGCAAACAGGCTTTTTGAGACATCGCCTATTGGGTGGTATTGATATGGGCGACAAATCATTTTATCATGACTGGTCGCAAACGAGTGCCCTAAAACCGCTAAATATATACAATCCTGTTTATGGACAAATTGCTGCTTCGCAGTATCCTGTATTTGACCGGTCACTGAGCATTTCAGAACGTGGAGTTCATTATCGTCAATCCTATGTGGGCTATTATGCACAGGATGAAATTAGTCTGTTTCGCGATAAATTGCGTTTAACTCTTGCGGGTCGTTTTACGACAGCGAGCGATCTTGATCCCTATTCGGGAACTATCGATGCCTCTAAGTTTACCCCTCGTGTAGGAGTCAGTTATTCTATCGATAAAAACACTTCTGTCTATGGAGTTTACGATCAGGCATTTGTTCCACAAGCCGGATCGGACAAACAAGGTAACAGTTTTAAGCCTGTAACCGGTGATAATATGGAATTGGGATTCAAGCGCGAATGGTTTGGTGGTAACTGGGTAACCGGTTTATCTCTTTACAAAATCACCAAAAACAATGTGTTAACTTCCGACCCTAACAATATGAATTTTTCTATTCAGTTGGGACAAACAGTTACCAAAGGAATAGAGTTTGATATACGCGGACAAATTACCGAAGAACTCAATCTGACGGCCAACTATGCTTATACAGATGGTGTTGTAACAAAAGATACTGATCCTGCTAAAGTCAATATTGATATTCCCGGAATTAGCACGCACATTGCAAATGCCTGGTTAACTTATCGTTTTAAAGATAAAGCATTGAAAGGGTTAGGACTTTCAATGGGGACTCAATATCAGGGAGGGCGCACCTCGTGGTATGTGTTTGATGGTACAAGTCAATCTTTACCCGATTACTTCCGCCTGGACGGCGCAGTTTCGTATCAGTTGAATAAGTTCACCATTGCATTAAACGTAAATAATATTACAAGCAGAAATCTTTATTCGGGAGCGTATTACAACTGGGGAGGTTTCTACTACTGGCAATCGGAACCGTTGATTAATTCGAGATTGAATATAACTTATAAGTTTTAAGCATGAAAAAACTATTTCATACACTTCATCTGTGGCTCGGACTGGCGTCCGGGCTATTGGTGTTTATAATAGCCGTTACCGGTTCGCTTTATGCTTTTCAGGAAGAGATTACCGGAATAGGCAAATATCACTATGTGGAGGAGCGCAACGAAAGTTTTATTCTCCCCACACAACTGAGCAACATGGCCAAAAAACTCTTGCCGGGAAAGGTGTTACATGCTGTAAAATACAATGGAAAAACAAAAGCCGCTGAAGCTGTTTTTTATGGATATAATCCCGATTACTATCTGATTGTCTATCTGAACCCTTATACGGGTGAAGTGCTGAAAATAAAAGACATGAACAAGGATTTCTTTCGCTTTGTCATGCAGGGGCATTATTACCTGTGGTTACCACCTCAGATTGGTCATCCCCTGGTGGCTTGCTCTACGCTGGTTTTTCTTATCATTCTCATTTCGGGTATTGTAATTTGGATACCTAAAAACCGGAAGGCATTGAAGAACCGCATTTGGTTCAGGTGGAAAAAAGGAACGAAGTGGCCGCGCATGAATCTGGATCTACATGTAGTGGGTGGTTTATACGTAACCGTGTTTGCACTCATATTTGCCATTACGGGTTTGGTGTTTGGCTTCGAATGGTTCGCGAATGCTTATTACAAAGCCGCGGGTGGAAAAAAACCACTTGCTTACTCCGAGGTTCTGTCACATAAGCAGATCACCGATTCAACTTTGAAAGTGAATAAACCACTCGACAAGGTGTGGTTGTATATGCAGCGTGTATATCCTGATGCTGCCTCCATCGAAGTTCATCCTGTGAATTCGGATAGCGCTTCCATTGAGGCTAATGCGAATCAACTTGACGGGAAATACTGGAAAACGGATTATCGGTATTTCAACCAATATACTTTGCATGAGATACCAACAAAGAATACCTATGGCCGATTTAAAGATGCTGACTTTGCCGATAAGCTTATGCGAATGAATTATGAAATTCACACGGGTGCAATTCTCGGATTACCGGGCAAAATATTCGCATTTCTAATGAGCCTTTTCATTGCCAGTTTCCCGATAACAGGCTTTATCCTGTGGTGGAAAAAGAGGAAAAGGAAATAGTTTTTTGAGCTGAAAAAGTTTGGGAGAGTGTAATATAACACCCTCCCAAAAAATAAACAACTAATTACTAAACAAAAAATATCATAGAAGTTTATGGGTATTTTTAGATTTACGATTCGACAACATTGGCAATTAACTTTATACAAAATAACTATTGTAGTTCGGTTTTTTATTTTGGAAAAATAGAAATTATCATATGATAACATCTATCCTTCAAATTCATAAACAAGGAACCAAAGATGGTGCAATTTACAAATAGGCCTGCAATCCGATTAGCTTTTTATTGTTATTCTTTTTCCAGTACCAGTTATTGATCAGATAAGTGACATAGGCACTTCCACTTCCGACAATAGCACCTGCCAATACATCAGAGGGATAATGCATGCCCAGGTTCATGCGGGAATAACCGACAGAACAGGCCCAAAAATAAGAAGGTGCAATGACATACCATTTCGGATACTTTAAACTTAAAGCCGTTGCAGTAGTAAAAGCCAGTGAAGTATGTCCCGAAGGAAATGAAAGTGAGGTTTCAGATTCATAGGGAATAATATCATTTGGATAGGTGGTATAGGGTCTGGGACGTTTAACAATTTCTTTTAATGAATAGGTAACAATTCCATCCACTCCGAGGCTTACACCTACATAAATAGCATTTTTCAATAAATCGTCATTCTTTTCAATCAACCCCACTACGCCCATAATCAGAGGTGTCGACACCGAAAAAGCTGTAGTTGTATTGGAAATAAACTTCGAATAATTTCTTAAACCGGTTGATGGAGTTCTGTTTATAGATCTTAATAGCTCTACATCTGCATTTTGAGCTGAAATTTGCGTACTAAATATTGAAAGAGTACTCCAAAGCAGAATAATTGTCGTAAATTTGCGCATATTTTTTCGCCAAAGATAATTATAAATTATTGAATCGTTGAATTTAGGAATCGTGTAAATCTGTTTTTATTTTGTCAGGAGACTCTCTCATTAGGCTTTTGATTTCAGACTTGTAGTTTACCCGCTTACTGAATACTATTTTAGGAACATGTTGAAAATTGCAATTCTTGGACCGGAGTCGACCGGAAAAACTATTTTAGCAGAACAGCTGGCACTCTATTTTCAGTCACAATGGGTACCCGAATATGCACGTGAATATGTTGAAAAGCTGACATCACCTTACACGTACGATGATGTTTGTAAAATTGCCCAAAAGCAAATTGAGAAAGAAAAAGAAGTTGAGAATCAAACCTCACCTACAAAATATATTTTTTTTGACACGGAGCTTATTATAACGAAAGTCTGGTTTTCATACCGGTATAACAAGGTCCCCGATTTTCTGACCGAACAATTGAATACAGGATTCTTTGATTTATACCTGCTCTGTTCGCCCGATTTACCGTGGCAACCTGATCCGGTTCGTGAGCATGGCGAAGATCGTGATTTTTTCTTTAATTGGTATAAAAAGGAAATTGAACAAACCGGTAAGCCATATGTTATTGTAAAAGGCATTGGTAACCAACGATTTCAGAGTGCCCTTGAAGGCTTAAAAGATAATGGATTTCAACTTGAAAATCAATGTTCTAACTACAAAAAGTAAATGTTGCATAGCTTGATATAAGTTCAGTAATTTACATTACTTTATTTGCATCTAATCCCCCTGCATTTAGTTCATAAAAATTCTCAATATTTTCAATAATGGATAATGAATTAATCGATACTATAAAAAAACTTTCCCAGTTAGAAGGTTTTAAAGACGTTTATCATGAACAGGGAAGTAATGATTCGATGCCTTCCACCGAAGTATTAAAGGAAATTGTCCAGTTAGCACGATCCATCCTGTTTCCGGGATATTTTGGAAATTCAGCGGTCAATTCGTTGACAATAATGAATCATATAGGTGTTAATATTGATCGGTTACAGATACTACTTGCTCAACAAATAAAAGCCGGAATTTGTTTTAGTAAAACATCGGATCTTGATGAAGGAAATGAAACAGAAATGGTTGCCGTGAAAAAAGCAACCGATTTCATACTTCTGTTGCCGGTTATACGTGAGAAATTGCATACAGATGTGATTGCAGCTTACAATGGTGATCCTGCAGCTAAAAGTTTTGGGGAAGTGATTTTTTGTTATCCGAGCATACGTGCTATAAGTAATTACCGGATCGCAAATGCATTATTGAAGTTAGATGTACCGCTGATTCCTCGTATTATTACAGAAATGGCTCATTCGGAGACAGGAATCGATATCCATCCCGGAGCTACTATCGGCGAATATTTCACTATTGATCACGGTACCGGTGTTGTTATTGGAGAAACAGCGATTATTGGCAACAATGTAAAAATGTATCAGGGTGTCACCCTGGGTGCAAGAAGCTTTCCATCGGACGAATACGGAAATCCGATTAAAGGAATTGAAAGGCATCCCTGTATTGGGAATAATGTCATTATCTATTCAAACACAACAATATTAGGCAGAATAACTGTCGGAGACGGTGCCGTTATCGGAGGAAATATGTGGATCGATGCCGATGTACCTGTTGGAGCTAAACTGGCTCAGAACAAGAAATAAAAAAACGTACTATTGATAAATAGTTCATTAAACATAGAAACAGACAAAAAGAATATATGGAATTTGAAATGTTAGCGAAAACCTTTCGGGGATTGGAAGAAGTACTGGCCACTGAATTAGTAAATATCGGTGCGAACAATGTACAAATCCAACGAAGGGCAGTTAGTTTTACTGGCGATAAAGCCATGATGTATAAATCAAATCTTTGCTGTCGGACGGCTTCACGCATCCTCAAACCTATATTATCGTTTGATGCGTCGAATCCTGATGAAGTATATGAGCAGGTAAAAAAAATCAACTGGAGTGACTATATGACTGTTGACAGCACTTTTGTTATCGACTCCACGGTTTTTTCAGAAGTATTCCGTCATTCGAAGTTCGTAGCCTACCGTGTAAAAGATGCTATAGCCGATTGGTTTACCGAACGATTTGAACGTCGCCCATCAGTCAGATTGGATGGAGCCCAGTTAATGATCAATATCCACATTTCGGAACAACACTGTACTTTGTCCATCGACAGTTCGGGTGAATCACTTCATAAACGCGGATATCGTGTTGCACAGACCGAAGCACCGTTGAATGAAGCGCTAGCAGCCGGAATGTTATTACTGGCAGGCTGGAAAGGACAGTCAAACTTTGTTGATCCCATGTGTGGTTCTGGCACTTTACTTATTGAAGCTGCGCTTATTGCTCTGAATATTCCACCGGGCATTTATCGTTCGTCATTTGCTTTCGAAAAATGGACTGATTTCGATGAAGAACTTTTCGATACTTTGTACAATGATGATGCCTACGAACGCCCATTCGATTTTAAAATATACGGATCCGACAATTCACCGCGGGCTATTCAGATTGCCGAACAAAATGTAAAGAGTACAGGTTTGAGCAAATACATAGAGTTACAGGTCATGCCTGTTCAAAAACTAGAAGCTCCGGCCGAAAACTGTATGATTGTCACCAATCCTCCTTACGGTGAGCGTATCACTTCCGATGACATCTACGGTTTATATGCTGCGCTTGGAACCACCATTAAACATAAATTTGCAGGGAGTTCAGCCTGGGTGATCAGTTCGCACGAAGAATGCCTGGATAAAATAGGGTTTAAACCAACAGAACGTATCCGTTTACTCAATGGTGCACTCGATTGCTGGTATTGTAAATATGATATTTTTGCCGGAAAACGGAATGATTATGTCGCAAAGAAGAAATCAGACTCCTGAGTTTCCTCAAGAAAACCATTATTCTTGATTTTATAATAAGATTTTATAATTTCAAATGCTTTATTTTCTGCGAATTGCAAGTGTGCAACGGTAAAAGGGAAATATTAAACCTGTTTTTAGTTTGCCAGGTTCAAAAATTATCTTACTTTTGCACAGCAATCGCCCAGATGGCGGAATTGGTAGACGCGCTGGTCTCAAACACCAGTGGATTTATTTCCATGCCGGTTCGATCCCGGCTCTGGGTACGGGTAACCCCTGATAAACCTTTATAAAATAAGGACTTATCAGGGGTTATTATTTTGCTACTGGAACATAGCTGGAACATTTTACTTTTAGCTCTAATTTTACAGTTTTAATGGTCTATAATTTCTTTATTTGTTTTTAAATATCTTTGCTAATTACTTCTTTTTCTTCTGCAATATTAATATCTCCATTAATACCATCTTGATATCCAATACAAATTCTTTTCAATGTTTCAATAGATAAAGTAATATGTCCAAATTCAGGTTTCCAAAAAGTTGAATAGGTACATTTATCAGCTCCAATTGCTTGCATTTCATACCCATCTCCTTCAAAATAAGGTTTTGTAAAGAATTCATAAGATTTTCCAGTATTATATTTTAATTGAAATTGATTCTTAATTTCAAAATAATTACTTTTTATAGTGCTCCATGAAGTTTCAATAGGAAGCATAACAAAAACTTTCCATATAATATTGGTCTTCTTTGAACCAAGAACATAAATTTCACAATTTTTGTTTATAAATTCTCCTTTTAATATCAAATGACTACCTTCCGAACTTGCAATTACAAATCCTTGTTTAACTAATTCATTAGCAAAGTCATTAATGTTTCCATCAATTGGAATGTTTTTAAATTTCAGGTGTTCTTGGGAAAATCCTGAAATACTCAAAATCAAAATTACGGATAAAAGTAAGTTTTTTGTTTTCATATGATTATGTTTAAGAATATATTATTCGATATATAAATATTGCACATGATAAGTTTATAGATATTATTTTTTTCTCAAATTATCATAAGTAGGAAATTCTTCACCAATTCTTATAAATAAATCATTATACCTATCCTTCAATATCTTATAATTTGTATCAAAAGTTTCTTCATCCTTACAATATTTTAATATAGTAACCATATCATAATCTTTCCATACATCTCTAAATATTTTCCTTTTTGCTTCTACCAAATAACCATTTGCAATAAGAAAATCAATACTGTCGTTCTCCAAATAGTTTTCTTTCAGAATATTGATGTCTTTTGCCATTTGAAAGAACTTAATAATTAAACAAATAGATATAATTAAATATCCTATTCCAAGAAAAACATAAAGAAAAACTGTACCTTCACTCATGATTTTTTAGTATTAAATTGTTAGTATTATAATAATTTTTTATACTTGTTTTTTACCTTCTTTGTAGGTTTGATTTTATTTGATAACCTTAGAAAGCTCTATTTTTTTTTGTTTATATAAATCTTCAGTAATTAATCCGAGGTCAAACTTATCTTTCCATTTTTTAAGCTCAGTAAGTGCTTGATCAGATGTCATAATTTTTGATTTTATCTCTCCATTTGCAACCGCACTATCAAAATTAACAATAGCTAAACCATAAACCAAACCTTGCGGAACTGTTGTCTTAACAATAACAATTTTCGAAAAAATATTTATTTTCTTTATAATAACTTTACTATTAGCTGCTATATTAGTAAGTGGGAAGGCTTCAATTCCAGCAAATTGCACAATATATTCATAAGTAGAATTTCTAAAAGCATTGCCCAAAGTAATTGTATCACCAATAGAAAAAATTTCACCACTTTCTAAAATATATTTATCTATAACTCCCTTTTTTTGTTTAGTCATTACCTCATTATAAGTTGCAGTTTTTTGACAAAAGGCATTCATTGAAAACAAACTAACAAAAAATAAGTATAGAATCAACTTTTTCATAATGTTGAATTTTTAAAATTAGTTTTGCAAAATTAGCTTTTATTTTAGAAAATACAACTTATTAATAAATTTATTTGAAATTTTGATTTGAAAATACAAATTTAACCTATTAGTTTTGAAATATCAAATTCATTTATACAAGATGAATGTACCTTTTCCAATAGTGCTTTTATTTGTTTCCTTCGGGCTTTCTTATCTTCGGAATTTAGCACTTCTTCAGGGATTGCCTTGATGAATGAATGAATCAGTTTTTTCAGGTCTGTGCCTTGATTTAAGGCTATTTCTGCCAATGTTAGAAGTATTATATCACTTGAAAATAATTCTTTCTTTGTTGAAGGTATTTCTATTGATTTCATTTTATTAATTCTTTGGTATTGATTGTTTAAATCTTCTTTCATTAATTTCTCAAATGAAGGAAGTAGAATATCTGATAATAATAACCCTATGCCCTTGTTCAGGCTTAAATGTGGCTTCCTGTAAAGGATTTCAAACTTAATGAAATTTCCTTTCGGATTCCAACCAGCCTTTTGAATTATATCTTTCATCTTCAGCCCTTGTTTATGCTGAATGTTTATCCCTGCATTGTATAACTTCAAAGAAACATTATTATCATTAAAATATCGGATATTTCCTTTGTCTTTGCTTTTTTCATCCATAGTTAAACCATTGCCAGCCAAATGTCCTGAAATGATTCTTTGAGGCTTTGATTCAACTTCAATTATTTTTCCATATTCAAACTTATCTATAGTACAGTCAAAAAGACTTATTCCAATAAGATTTCCAATGTATTTTAAAGCTTCGATAAATAATTGTTTATCCCATGTAAAATTATGCCCCTGAATGAAATATAATGGACTTCCTTTGAGTTTGAATATATGTTGTTGTGAATTGTATTGAATTTCCATTTGTCGGCAACCTTTGACAAAGTACTTTTTCATCCCTCCATTATATTCTGCTTCAAGTTGTAGATGTCCTAAATTAAGAATCTCATTATTCTGAATATATTTAATTAATTCGATGTAATCTATCATTCCTTTAACTATACAATAAAAGGGGTTATCAATTAAGAATTACCCCTTTTATATTGTTTATTAATCAATTTCATTAACTCATTATTACAATTGATTAGACAAATTGAAATAAAAATCATTACCTAAATTTATAAATCTATTAACTATTTAGATAAAAAATACTAAACAATTCATTACTTTCCAACTGATATTTCTGTTATTTTTTGGAATAAATTTTTGAAGCTTTGAGTGGCAGTGAAAAATCATTCTTTAAAAGGGGGGATGCCCCTATTAAATCATTTGACAGTCAATATAAAGATGTTTAATTACTTGAATGGTTACTACATTATATGACAAATCAAATATGATAAATCAAAGTCTTTTTTCAAATTTATTGATTCTTATATAAATACTCCATTATAAATTCAAGATTCTTTACACTACCAGTAAAATAATAGATTGTAATATCCTTCCAGTCAGATGTTGCGGTTTGAAGTACTATCAAATCCCCTTTATCAGATTCCCTGTTAATTTTTCCAGTACTATTTGATATTCCGATTGTACCGTAACCAATAAAAGTGGGAAAAGAATCCATTGTCCAAATGCTTGTCCTTAGTTGATAGGGTTTATTCATCTTCAAAGGTGATTCTTCAGACTTTTTGAAAGAACCAAGTAATTGTCCACCAATTTTATGAAGTGAATTTCTTCCAGTGTGGCTTGTTTCTTTCATTTCGCACTCTTTACTTATTCCAATTCTATCGGGAAGTAATTTTGATCCTGACTTCCAGTAATATGATGTAGTTGTGCCTTCTTTCCTTTGATAAGTAGCACTTTGTTTAATAGCTTCGATAAATTGCTCTGTCATAGTTTTTGTATTTAGGTTTAGTTTTTAGATTCAATATAATGTTTATTCATAAAATTTTCAAGGTCTTCTCTTTTCACAAATATCTTTGATCCGATCTGACTGAAAGGAATAATTCTTTTGTCCCGGTAAGTTTGCCAGGTCTTTGAACTGATTCCAAGTTGTTTTGGAATTTTTACGGATTCAATCCACATTGAATTAATTTCTTCTTCACTCTTTTTCTGAAGGATTCTTTCAAGTTGTTCAAAGTGTCCTTCCATCTTGTTTAAGAAACTTTGTGGCACTACTGCCATTTGAAGACTGTTAATTTCTGTTGTTTGCATACGCATTAAAGTTTTAAAATTATTTTTATATGTTTTTTATAATGGGTCAAAGGTAATTAGTAAACATATAATAAATCCTACACAATCTTTATTTTATATTTATTTAACTACCTACATTTTGTGATATGGTTTTTTATTACCATAGATTTTACTTGTAAACATAAAAATACCCGAAACTTTATGGTGTCGGGTATTCAAAATTATAAATATAAGAATCAAAATAAAAACAATTACGAATATATCTATTCTAACATTTAAGGTTTAATCTATTTTGATTTTAAATAAAAGGGATATATTCTTCCCCTTTTTATATATAGAAAGAGGGTATTACTTTTTCATTGCCTGAAGAAGTGCTTCAATTTGTTCAGGATTCATTTTTTCCAGTAATGCTTTTACTTCTTGCTTAGGGGCTTCCTTCTCTCCAAATATGGAAGCCATTACATTGTCAGATTCTTCTGTTTCAAAGTTTCCCATGTAAGCTTCAGTAACTTTAATGTTTGAATGTCCAAGTAGATTTTTTAAATGATTGTTATCCACTTTATTGTCCTTTGCTATTTTAGCAAAACTATGTCGGGCAATATGGAAAGAAATGTGTTTGTCAATTTCAGCCTGTGTAGCTATTTTCTGAAGGTATTTATTTATCAGTGCATTTTTACTTCCAATTGTATTATTTAACTTCATAATCAATTCAGGTGGCAATGTGGCTTTTTGCTCTTCAGTAATTGCCTTTGCATAAGGTGCTTCATTATCCAACAAAGGAAAGATAAAATCTGATGGTTTACTATCTTCTTTAAAATAAAATTTCAATATATCTTTGGCTTTTTGATGAAGATTCATGTTACGGTCTTTCTTTGTCTTTGCCATACGATATTCAATCCTATTTTCTGATGTGATATTTTTCCACCGCAACTGTATTAAATCCCCTGCCCTTATTCCAGCCAAATAGAAAGAGAATAAGAAGTAATTTCTACAATGCCACATCAAACTACCTTCAATCAATTCAAGGTCTTCAATCAGCTTTATTTCGGCTTCATTCAGTTTGTCTTTTATAGTACTAATTGCCTTGTCGTATTTGTACCCTAAAAAAGGGTTCTTTTCCGGTTTAATAATCTTATCCAGTTCAATAGCTCTATTGATAATGGTTTTGAAGATATTCAGATTTACTGCTAAGGTATTGGGGTGTAATGTGGCTTCGGGATTTCTTGCATTCCTAAGGGTGTGAAGATAGGCTTCAAATTTAGAAAGAAAGGAAGAAGTTATTTCAACAAAAAGTACATCTTCTTTTTTGAGTGTTTTAAGGTAGGATTCCAGCTTATTTATAAAGCCATTATATTTCTTATAATTTCTATAACCACCTTCATTAAAGATGTCCTGTGTTCTTTGTTTTGCATAAATCAAAAAGGAAGTTGATACTATCGAATTTTGAAGTGTTGCTTTAATAAGTTCTTTTGTAGCCATTCCATCTTCACCAAGTTCCCGATAAGTCTTTTTTGCCTTTTCAAGCTCATCTTCGAGAGTTATATTCCATACTTTGAAGTTTGATTCCGAAGTTCTTATCCAGTTCCCTTGTTTAGCTTTTAGATTAAAATCCGCAACCCTATTCACTTCAATAGATGATTTAATTCTTTTTTTCTTCCTGTTTTGAGTAATACGAAGATAAATTGCAAATGTTTTTTTTCTTGAAGACTTATTACTTACTTCAAAATTAAAAGTTGTTCCCATTATTATATCGGTTTATTATCCAATACAAATATAAGCATTAAAATTTTACTGGAACATTCTACTGGAACATTTTTGTTATTTAATTACTTTTGATTACATTTGTATTCCATCCAAGAACCTTATAGTACTGTTTATTAGACATTGTAATTATATTTTGAATGTAGAAGAATGTCATATTAGTAGTTCGGCTCTGGGTACTTTTAAACTAAAACCTCAATTGATTATCAATCAATTGAGGTTTTTTCATCTCTATATTTTCCCCACATTTTCCCCACACAATCAAAAAAGGTGTAAATCTACCATTATTTCATATTCAATTTTATAAAATTGATTTTCAATCACAATTATAAGCTGAATGCTCTCCGCATTTCAAATATCTCATATTTTCATTAAAAACACTACACACCTTAAAATTTAAACTACTTAATAAAGATCTACTTATTCATTCTCAATTTTCAATAGGTTTATTTAGTGTGTCTTAATAGTGGTAAAGCAGATTTAATTAGATAAGCACATCCCAAATGTTTATGTTATTATTAAGTTTATTTAAAAATGAATATATTGATGTGAAATAGAGTTAAACCTCGAAAACAAAGAAAATTGATTACTGTATTTAATTAGTTAATGAATAAGCTATCCGATAAATGACGATATGTTAAAAATATTCTTCATCTATTGAACCGCAACAAATCCTATAACAATTTTCACCAAATATAATTTAAGTACCAACAGTTTTATTAAATGCGTTACTTAAATTCAAAAAAAATCTCAATCCACAATTCATTTTCCCAAACAAACAAATCATATTGTTTGGATAATCTCTCAATCTCCTGTTTCCCAAATAATTTGAGTATGATTAATTTTTATTCATTTCTGGAATTATCATAAAATTAATAATACTTTGCATTCATCTTGTAGTTTATGAATTATTTTATTGCTACACATCCATATTTATACTTTCTTATTTGTAAAAACATATACAATTTGTTTTGGAATACCCAAAATTAATAAATAGATTTAAAAATATTTGATTAGTTATTGTTCGTATTTCACTTTAAAAACGCTTTCAGAAAACAGAAATATATGTAACATATCTATAATAATGTCTATTTTTACAAATATAATGTTTATAATTTGAAGTTTGAAAAATTGTTTAACAATATCTTTGCCGTGATTTAATTTATATATACATATATTGACGATGTTAAATGTAAAATATAATTTTCTTTGTTTAGTGGTTTTTAGTTTTATACTTGTTTTTTGTGGATGTATTTCATACCCCAAGATACTAAAAACTAATTTCCAGCTTGCCGGTAAAAATAATAGTGAATTAAAAAAAGTGATTCGCCACTATTCAATTCATCGTACCGACTCCATAAAAAGAAAAGCCGCCATTTTTTTGATCGGGAATATGGATGTTCACGAATCGTATGTCAGTAAAAGTTGGGATAACTTTCAGGTTGAACTGGAAATTTTGTTTAGTAAAGAGAACAGGCCTTCTGAATTAATAAAAGGGTTTAATGTATTGTATGATAAATATGCCAATGGTCTTCAGGATATAACTTATGTGTCGGATCTGCAAACTGTCTCTGCTCCATTTCTCATTTCTAATATTGATCAGGCTTTTCAAGCATGGAAATCACCCTATTCCAACTATCTGAATTTTGCCGATTTCTGCGAATATATCCTTCCTTACCGAGTAGGTAACGAACCCCTAAGCGACTGGCGGACTGAAATCAACAAACACTTTATTCCCGATTTATATGCCCGACTTAAGGAACGAAAAGACAGTATTTCAGCCCGGAATATTTGTAATGCATTGAAAACCTATCCTTATGGCACAATAACCTTCTTTCCTTCTGAAGTTCCGGACTATAACTTTCCTACACTTTCCATCATGAGGCTTGGATCATGCCGGTATTTTAGTCTTCAGGCAGCACTTGCCGCAAGAAGTATGGGGATACCGGTTGCTCTTGATAATACTCCCCAATGGGCTACACGTAGTTTTGGGCATGAATGGAATGCATTAATCACTCCAAACAACAAGCCCCTTTCTTTTGGAATAGGAGATTATGTTGAACTAGGTAGACATATTGAGATTGTACCAGACAGAATTCCACCAAAAATTTATCGTGAAACATTTGCGAAACAACACTCAAGCCTTGCTATGATACATGGTGAAGAGGAAGTACCTCCGGCATTTCTGTCTCCATGTTTTAAAGATGTGACGAAAGAGTATTATCAAACAACAGAAGCATCGGTAAAACCATTAATAGCTGCACCGGCAAAAAATAAGTTTGCGTATTTATCAGTATTTGATAATCAAGATTGGGTACCGGTAGCGTGGACCAGAATAGAGCAGAATAGGTTTTTGTTTCAAAACGTCAACAAAGAAATTGCATGTTTGCCCTCCTATTATTATCATAATAAAGTGATACCAGCAGCCTATCCTATACTATTGCTTAAGGATGGAACTATCATAACATTGAAACCGGATCTAAAGAAAAGGGAAACCATAATCTTAAATCGCAAATAGTTACTAAATCAAAAGACAGTTTCGAAAAGAAAATTCTAAACTGTATATTAATAATATTTCTGCCTATTATTGGAAGTATATATGTCTTTATTACTATGTTGAATAATAGAAAAGGTCTTTAGGTTTCATTATTTTAATGTTTAAGCCTAAATTGTTATTTCATTCAGTAAGGAGAAATTACAAATGATTTCTCCTTACTTTTAATTCCAGTTATAAAAGATGAAATTCTTTTCTTGAAACCAGATGACCCCTGCTGCCGCACGATTGTATCGCATGGCAAGTCAGTTGGCAAGAAAAAACAATAAATGAAAGAAAACAATGAGTAGAAATTATAAGTTTGATTACGTCGATTTTTCCTTACTCCCGCGCGATTGTATCGCGTGTGGAAATCAGATAATTACTGTTATTCTTTATTCAATCATGGATTTAATATTGACACACGATAAAATAATGTGGCAGCAAGAGGTATGAGCATATTGATTTTACATAAAATCTTTGCTTATTTTAGTGGGAAATGGATTTTAAAAAGATGAATTGTATTTTATAATTCATCTTACTAAGTACAAGACAAAAAATTAAAAATATCTATATCTGATTGAAATTCAAAATTTAAAAGTAATGTTGAAATATATGATACTAAAGGATTGGCAGAGACTTTGATGAAGATGAAGATGAAAACATGCGAAAAAAATTAGAAAAATTAGTTCTGTTTTTAATACTATAAGTCACTTTATTTAATACTTTACAAAAAAGATTGTTCGCATCTATTCTATTACAAGTTGTAAAATGCTAGAAAAAACTATTAATGGAATAATAACAATTCTGCCAGTGAGTAAACTTACTGCAGGTATTTATCTGATTTATATCTCTGGAAATGGAAAAATGGAATCAAAGAAAATAATTGTGAAGTAAATGTCTATATACTATGCAGAAAACAATCACCTTATTTCTATTTATTCTATTTGTAACATGCATATTTGCCATTAGTAATCATTTTGTCAATCCTACTACAACTACGCACTATATTGCTACCGGGGGTTGTTTTGTATTGGCAATTTTAGCAATAGTGCTAAAGTTTAAACAAAAAAAATTATGTGTATCTACTACCGAAATATTAGTTGTAGTTTTTCTATTATTTTCAATTGTAGATGGATCATATAGCGGAAGTATAAGCCCCGAATGGATTATTACGAACTGTTCATTGTTGCTTTTCTATGCGTTATCAAAAAGGACTGCATTGAATATCGGTTGGTTATTCATCGGGCTGGTATGTATAGGCATTGCTCAGGCTATTTATGGCTTGGGGCAATACGTACATTGGTTTAATAATACGGTTGATAATTTTCGTATGAACGGGAGTTTTGATAATCCGGCAGGATTTGCAGCTGCATTATCTGTTTGCTTTCCGTTTGCCTTATTCCTATTAGTAAAAAAAGAGCTTTATTGGAAAATATTCGGTGGATTGTCAGTTTTACTTTTCGTTGTGGCGATTGTCCTTTCGCAGTCGCGAGCAGGAGTTATTGATATACTTGTTTTCGGTGCCATTTTGGCAGTAAAGGCATTGAATATAAAATGGATGAACAGTTGGTGTAACCGAACAAAAATAGTTGGAAGTGGACTGCTTGTCATTACCCTACTTCTAGGACTCTATTTTATAAAGAAAGACTCAGCCGATGGGCGTTTATTGATATGGCAATGCTCTGGCAAAATGATAATAGACAAACCATTATTAGGACATGGTGCAGGTGGATTCCAGCGGGAATATATGCTTTATCAGGCAGACTTTTTCAGAACTCATCCTGTTAGTAGCTATACAATGCGGGCAGACATTGTGAAACATCCGTTTAATGAGTTTGTCTTATTACTGGTTGAGCACGGTTTAGTGGGAGGATTGTTGTTAGGATTTCTTGTCTATTTATTTATCCGCGAATATAGAAAAAGTAAACAACTTGAAACGTTTTATGCAATGCTTTGCCTTGTAGGCATTAGTGTATTTGCCTGTTTTTCAAATCCACTGGGTTACCCGTTTGTAAGGCTTATGGCAGTTTTCTGTGCAGCAACTATTATGCGAAAAGAAAGAAAAGCGTTGAAATTTCAAAAGAAGCTTTTCTCTGTGATAAAGCCTGCCATGTTAGTTACCACCATTATACTACTAGCTTTTAGGGGAAAAAGGTTTTACGATGAATATAATTGGAACATAATTGCTAAACGGTCCTTAGCCGGAGAAAAAAAAGAAGTAATGCCAGATTATGCCAGACTGTATAAAACAATGAATAGAAACGGGTTATTTCTTTATAATTACGGAGCTGAGTTAAACTATATCAACAAATTGGATAAAAGTGTTGTATTACTGACAGAATGTGAAAACTTCTATAATGACATTGACTTACAACTGCTACTAGCAGATAATTATTTGCAATTAAAACAATACCCTAAAGCAGAGAAATGTTTTCTTATGGCTCACCAAATGATACCAAACCGGTTTATCCCACTATATCGACTAGCACTATTATACAAAAAAGAAGGTAAAACACGAGAAGCACATCGATTGGCTGAAATTATCGAAAAGAAACCCATAAAAATAGAATCCATTGATGTGCTGACAATAAAGGAAGAAATGAGTCAATTGATTATCTCAAATTAATTACTAATCAGTAACAATAACATAAAATATCAAATAACAATGTTCAATTTCCGTAGTTCTATTCAATATCTCTAATACAAATATTTGATATGGTCTAACATATTCAAAAGTGATTAATTAGAATCCGTTGAAAAACTATTTATTGCCACCGTTTGGCTATAAGTGAATCAACCCTGGTTGATCTAGCGGAACTGGGGGGATACAAATGACCCAAAATCCACAAGTTGTATCGAATTTAACATCAAGATAATGTATTGTTAATGAACTCTATTAATGTTTTTTTCTCCTTTCATTCTAATTCATTGATTTTACCAGCTCGTTTCATATTATTTTTTTTCATAAATTTTAATAGCAAAAAATTATAAGTTGGTACATATTAAATTTTATTATTTACATTCAACAAGCTTTCACATAAATTTTTTAATACTATATTATTCTATTGTCTATCAACACTATTATAGTCTTTCAGCAACCCTAATTAAAAACTGGATAAATTCTAAATCAATATAGATTGTATAATTTTTAGTTTCGATTAAATGAAAAACTAATTCTCTGAGAAATAAGAGATTTCAACCATTTCATATTCAATTCCAAAATCCCCTTCTTGAATGTAATAAGGAATATAATCACCTTCGGAAACGCTAATCTCAATATGAGATCTTAAAACAGCTTCAAATTCTGCTTTCACTCCATAATAAGTTTTGTGAATCGCTAAAATGAGTCCGTTAATATCATTAATTCCGGCACTATAATTATTTCCCGTCCAAATAATTGGCACTTTTAGCGTTTCTATCACTTTCAGAAATCCCACTCCACTGTAAAGAGTTTGGTTTGCGATTTCCATCGCCTCAAAGTGATTATATCCTTGTTGCCTTGAAGTTTCAAATTCTGTCGCTGCTGCATCATCTCTTTACTTTAAATTGCTTTAATGCATCGTTATCAACCAACATTTGTCGATTGTATATTTCAATAAAATCGAAAAGTCTTGTCTGAAACACGTACAAAATTTTAAATATTAAATCCTCGTCATTTTTTTTGTTCCTCGTTTTTTCCCTTTTCCAGCCAATACTTGGACAATACCCGGTAGGTTCTTTTGAATTTGCTCCTGCCATATTTGCTGGAGCAAATTTCTTTTCGGGTATTGAATAATCAACTAATAAACACAGTTTTAAAAATTCAATTTTATGATTATCCGTAAAAGCTGTTAAACCATCAACAGATTAATTCTGTTATTTTAAGTTCGGTTACCGGATTTTATTCAGAAAAAAAAGCGGATCATTATTTTTTTATTATATTTGTATTCCGAATACATCACTGACTTTGAATGGCTTTGCATTGGTTTTGGATTGGTTTTGGATGCGTAGCTATTCTGATATATCAGTCACTTAACATCCATTTATTCCCCATTTATATGCCATATACCTATAAAGGTATATGGCATATATTTTGGAAATAAATGAAAGAATTATAGATTCCAAAACCAATCCAAAACTCATCGAAAACCCATCAAAGACTAATAACTAAATGAGATTTAAACAATATTGATGCGAATTAGAATTAAAAAGTAGTAGAAGTCCGAATATAAAAATAATAATTTTTTTTCAGAGAAACAGTTTTTTTGATTTGTCGCCTTTGCGGATAATCATTTTCAATTTATAAATTTTATGTGAAATCCATATTGTTAAATATTTCAGAATATATTCCTTAATCAATTCATGAATTTTTCTTTCATACCAGGTTTACGATTTTTGCATACAACCGGAATTTCTTTCCGTGATAAATACGAACCACCTTGAGATTCATAGAATCAGAACCCAAACAAGAAAACCTATTCAGAAAACCCTTTAATTGACCTTTACGTGACTTTTTACATACGAACGAACAGTTATCCCGATCTGTCATTTCAGCCTCTCACAGCGCTGCAAACACGGGGATTGCATTTGATCGGCTAAAATGGAAATTGGAAATTAACAGCAGAACATTTTATCATATTCGTATTTAAGTTTAGAATGTTTATATTATTTTTCAGAAACATAAGATTTTTATTCTAATGGTTTTGTATATTTGTAGTTTTAAAATATTTCCTGACCGTTTGAGTTCAGCTTTTTACACTTATGTCAATTAAATTTATCAGAAAAGAATCATACACTTAAATCTACTTAGAAAACAACCTAATTTGAAAGATAAAAAAAAGGAAATAAATAATATCAATATACTAACCAACTATAAGTAAGAAAATGAAAATGAATAAAACAGTAAATGAGCTTGATGATTTAGATGACAATTTAAGAGTGCTTATGTCAGTACCTTCATACAATATTGGAGCTTATACTTTTGATGTGGAGAAAAGACTGCTTTTTTTTAATAACGAGTCGGTAAAACTCACAAAAAAAGAATCCTATCTACTGGTCTTCCTTGCTTCGAATGTAGGTAAATCTCTTGTTCGTAATGAGATTCTGACTACAATATGGAAAGAAGACACCTATACAAATTCGAGAAGTATGGACGTTTACATTTGTAAAATTCGTAAATTACTAAGTAAAGATTCAAATATACTTATCGTCAATATACATGGACGAGGTTTTAGAATTGTCATTGATTAGGTTGGATGTAGCTGATAATAAGAATCTAAACATAGAATAAGAGAAAGTGTAACTATTGCAACCAAATAAATATAGATGGTTCCAATAAAACTATATAATAATATTGAAAAATAAAAAAAAATCCTACTACTCATCTTTAAAGATTTGTAGAAGGATATTAACTCATCCATTAAATAGCAGTAATGGACATCTAAAATAACAATACCTGTAAATTCAAGTATTTACAATTCATAAAAATATCGAATAGCAATTTGATGATTTAAACAGAAAAGAAAGCTTCAGATCAGCAAAATAATAATAATAATAATAATAATACATTTAATACATTCTATCTGTATAAAAATGCCAGATAAATCAAAAATACAATATAACTGGTAAAGAGCAATGTAAAAGTTCTTACAAATAGAGTAATGTTAGAATGCTTCATAATATCTCGTTTTAAAACAGAGTTCTATTAATATGCAGGTTAAATCAAATTTTAGTTATAATAATTACGAAACTACCTATTATAATAAATATCTTAAAGGAGATATTTTCTGCTAATACAAAAAACACATCTTAAAAGCTTTGTTATGATAAATTTAAATTAAATAATTAAAGTTCGAAACAGGAGTTTATTAACAATAGACCAACATTGAAAATGTCCAGATTAATATTTATGCATAATAATTAAAATGGCAACTAAAACGATCATGTAACTTGAAAAAAGAATTGTTACAGTTTTTGCGAATGAGTAAAATTTTAAAGATTTCATAATTTTGTTGTTTTTTTTAATTGATATTGAATAATTTAATGGAGAATAAAACGTTGTAAATGATTTAACAAATGTATATATAAATATTATTAGTCTAACATCCTTAGTCGTGTAGTAATACATTTACAAGTGTAGTAATATTTACTTTCTATTTTCATTCTGTCAGGTTTTAGGAGCTGATTAAGCAATCGATTCTTTGAGATATTCTAATTGCCAATTTAAACACATATGCCTGATTAACTGGCATATACAATATATATGAAAATAAATATGAAATATCTGAATAAATAGTTCTGTAGACCTAAATTAAATTTAAAAGAACATTTACGACAAGAGATCATATTTTTTATAAGTAATTTCTTCAAACAAAATATTCATCCGAAATATTGAAACAAATTCTATCATATATTTAACTTTTATTATTGATATAATGCTTAAATCCGCGATGTTTTTAACACATATCTTTACAATTCAAAAATTAAAGTGCTGAAATTAAAAAATAAATTGACAACCTATTTGATATTTTCTGCCACATAATTATTCCTTTAAGTCATCAATCCTGTAAGACGAATTTATATTTCTTATAAATTCAGAAAAAATATTTTTGATCATCAAACTACAAAAAAAGGAAGGCTGTCATATAACAGCCTTCCTTTTTTTGTAGTTTGATGATATATAAAAAAGCAGGACACAAGATCCTTATCAGCACATAGGATTTAAAAGTAAACAGAATCCTTTACTATCCTCCTTTTAATTTTCTACGAATTAATATTTATCAGTGCAGTTGAAAGTTTAAGAATAAAAATATAATTTTATTATCTTAATGAGACACCAAATCCCGCACTGGCAACTGGATATTTCTGAAATGCGTATTGTGCATGAAGTGTTATAACCGACAGTTTAAATCGAAGTCCTAACGTAGCATTGGTCATTACCTGATTTGAATTAACCTTTACAGGTTCAGTAACATTCTTTATTTGCATTTTATAGGTATTTCCTGACTTTACAGGATCACCAACAAGAGTCGGATAATTACCAATCATGGATAAATCGAAGCTTGTATTGGTCATACCAAATCCGGCATAAGGTGTTATAAAAGCAATCTTCTTAGAAAAAACAAGATTGGCAGTTTGAGAAGTAGCACTTACTTTCATACCCTGGGTTGTATATTCATCCGGAGTAGTATTAGGATCAGGAATTGTTTCAACTCCACTACCCACGAGCTTATCAGGAGTTATCTGATAAGAAGCCGGGAAAGCATATTTCAAATATAATTTAGAAAAAGCCAATACAATGGCTGCATCGAAAGGAAGGTCTTTTATAACAGGAATCCATTGTTTAAAGTCATGTTTAATTCCAATCCCCCACAACGATGTTTCGAAACCATTTACGCTTACTTTCGGTACAAAACGAAAGGATACGTCATTAATGTATGGAATACCAATCGTAAACTGAATACTTGCTGTAGGGACATATTGAGACACCGCAGAAGGCGTTGTAAAAGAAACGATTTTTTGTCCATAATAAGGATTTTTCTGACCTGTTGACAGATATTCAGGCTGCATCAGATTAAGCTCAACTCCATCCCCTTTTCCAGTAAAAGTAGGAGCAGAAGTAGTACCGGCAATTGTTGGTTTCAGATTGGTTAAACCTGACAAACTGAATGATTGGTCTGATTGTGGTGCTGAGACAACACCTACCCCGATAGTCAAATCAAATCCCCAGGGTTTATGCACCGCTGCTGTATTATACCATCCTGCTCCTAACCCTGAGGAGAAACTATTCCCGGCAGGTTTAAGATACCCTTCGGCAATAGTGTTCAAGTCAGCTACCCCGGCCTTAAAGATATTTGAGATATCATTTTGAGCAATCACAAAAGAAGAAAAGACTCCTGAAAAAAGAAGTGTGGTTAAAGTGAAAATAATTTTTCTCATGCAGATAATTTGTTTGTGAAATTGATAATCTTTATGTAAAGATAATTATTTGTTTTCAATTTACATAACACATTAATATAAAAGATAAAACATAGCGATTGAACATTCTTGATGTGGTTACAGGAATGCAAATTCTAGTCAAATGTTGGGTATTATAATGAATGTTCGTATATTTGAAACTTCAAGTGCAAATTGCGACTATAAAAAGCGTACATTAGCTTATGGAAATTCAAATCAGGAAGAGATTATTCTTTCATTATACATAACCAACTTTCACGTATATAAAAAAAATCGCTGCCCGATCTTCCTCTCTCTAAAATAGAATAAAAACAGTGCACCATTGTAGTAGTAATTGGCAAATAACATAATATAATTAAGCTCAAAAGAGATAACTAAAAACAATGAAAAATAAAAATCATATCGTCCTTACACTTATAATATTGTTATGTAACTTTTCACTTGACAGGATTACAAAGCTTCTTGCCATCCATTTTTTAGAAGGAGAAGAAACCATCTCTTTTTTTTATAACACTGTTGTTTTGAAATACACAGAGAATACAGGTGCCTTTTTGAGTATTGGCACTAACTGGCCTGATAGCCTGAAGTATATTTTTATGATTATAATACCCATAGGCGTTTGCTTGTATGGACTTTATTATTGCATGTTTAAGTTGAATGATAATCATCTTGTTATAATTATTGTTAGTATTATTGGAGGGGGACTTGGCAACCTGTTTGACAGATTATTATATGATTTTCATGTCGTTGATTTTATTAATTTCGGTATTGGATCATTACGAACAGGAATTCTAAATGTAGCAGATATGTCGGTTACTTTTGGTGTATTCTTCTTAGCAATCTACACTTTAAAGGCTAAAAAAGAAATAGATAAATAATCAATTAAATTTTATCAGACATCATGATATTTGATTCGTTCATTTTTCAACACAGTTCATTAAAAAATTTAAATCATTTCACTCATTATTAAACAACAAAGGCTGCGAATTTCGCAGCCTTTGTTGTTTAATAATAAGTTTGTTTAGTTTTGTCCGAATGAACCTCCAATGATATCAAGCAATTCATTCGTAATGGCTTGTTGACGCGATTTATTATATTGAAGTGATAGATCCTGCAATAAATCGGAAGCATTATCTGTAGCCGTTTGCATAGCCATTGTCCGTGCTGCATGTTCAGATGCATTAGAATCAAGTAAAGCAGTATAGATTTTCAGACGAAGCACTTTTGGGATTAACTCCGACATAATAGTTTCACGATCGGGTTCTACAATGTAATCAAGCGCTACTGTTCCTTTTTCTACCGGCTTCAATTGTATGGGTAAAAAGATTTCTTCAGTCATTACCTGAGTACTTTTACTCTTAAAATGGTTGTAAATTAACTCTACACAATCAATATCTTTGGCTTTAAATAAACTCATAATATCGTCGGCTAAAGTCAGAGCAGCAGTATAGTTCGGTTTATCAGCCATTAAATCGAAATTACGCTGTGGTTCAAAACCAATTTTTCTACTTGCTTTGGCTACTTTTTTACCTATCGGATAAATCAGTATATTCTCAATTCCTAATGACCGGTACTTGTCAATGGTTTGATTTAACTTCTTGGACACATTCGTATTGAAACTTCCGCACAAACTCGAATTGGATGAAAACACAACGATAGCTACGCGCTTTATTTCCCTCGACTCAGCATAAACAGATACATTATCCTCCTCAGCACTTAAAAAATTATTCAGCAATCCATTCAACTTTTGCTCATACGGGAAAAGATTCTCAATGTTCTTTTGCGCCTTACGCAACTTGGCAGAAGACACCATCTTCATTGCTGATGTGATCTTCTGGGTCGATTTTACAGACTGAATACGCGATTTTATTTCCTTTAATGAAGCCATTTTTATTTACAATTTTACAATTTACAATTTACGATTGAAAATCACAAACTTATTTTCATTTACAATTTTACAACTTACAATTGAAATTCATATTAATTGCCAACTAACTATAAATTACCAACTACTTATTATCTATTTTCACTTATCAATCTGCTACATTATCGCAACTCTCTTGGCTACTTCACCGGCTACTGTCTCAATAATTGCAGAGACTTCATCGTTCATTATTCCTTTTTTAATAACATCGAGAACATCCGTTTGATGTGACAATTCAAGTACCATTAAAAATTCTTTTTGAAATTCCTGCACTTTGGTTAATGGAACATTTGAAAGCAAACCGTGTGTACCGCAATAAAGCACAGCCACCTGTTTTTCGACAGTCATTGGTGTGTGCAGTGCCTGAACAAGTAATCGGGTATTCTTCTGTCCTTTGTCAATTGTCATAGCAGTAACAGGGTCCATATCACCACCAAATTTGGTAAAAGCTTCCAGTTCACGAAACTGTGCCTGATCCATCTTTAATGTTCCGGCAACTTTTTTCATGGCTTTAATCTGCGCATTACCACCCACACGGGATACTGAAATACCTACGTTGATAGCAGGACGATTTCCCTGATTGAATAAATCCGTATCCAGGAAAATCTGGCCGTCAGTAATGGATATTACATTCGTTGGAATATATGCCGATACATCACCGGCTTGTGTTTCAATGATAGGCAAAGCAGTCAATGAACCACCACCTTTTACTTTTCCTTTCAGACTTTCGGGTAAATCATTCATTTGTTCTGCCACTTCCTGTTGAGAGATGACACGGGCTGCACGTTCGAGCAAACGAGAGTGTAAATAGAAAATATCACCAGGATAGGCTTCACGTCCGGAAGGGCGACGAAGAATCAAGGATACTTCACGATATGCAACAGCCTGTTTTGACAAGTCATCATAAACAACCAAAGCATGTCTACCGGTGTCTCGGAAGAATTCGCCGATAGTTGCACCGGCAAAAGGAGCGTAATACTGTAAAGCGGCAGGATCGGAGGCATTTGCAGCAACGATAATGGTATACTCCATTGCACCATGTTCCTCTAGAGTATTATATATGGAAGCAACCGTGGATCCTTTTTGTCCAATAGCTACATAAATACAATAGACCGGATCACCGGCATCAAAATTGGTTTTCTGATTAATAATAGCATCAATGGCGACACTTGTTTTACCTGTCTGACGGTCACCAATAATCAATTCACGTTGTCCGCGACCGATTGGGATCATTGCATCAATGGCTTTTAGGCCGGTTTGCAAAGGTTGATTTACAGGTTGACGGTAGATAACTCCGGGAGCTTTACGTTCAAGGGGTAATTCGATCATTTCGCCTGTCAATTTTCCTTTTCCATCGATTGGCTCACCCAATGGATTAAGAACGCGGCCAAGCATCCCTTCCCCAACAAGAATAGAAGCAACCTGCTTAGTACGTTTGACTGTAAATCCTTCTTTAATCTCGTTGGTAGGTCCAAGAAGAACCGCCCCAACGTTATCTTCTTCCAGATTCATAACGATTGCCTTGATACCATTCTCAAATTCCAACAATTCATTGGCTTCGGCATTTCGCAGTCCATAAATACGAACGACTCCATCACTAACTTGCAGGACTGTTCCTACTTCGTCGAACTGTACGCTGGTGTCAATTCCTTCAAGTTGCATCCGAAGAATTTCAGATACTTCGCTCACCTTTATATTATCAGACATTTTATTTAATTTACTATTTAATTATTTACCATTTACTATTTCTTCGATATATAAAATGGAGTACTTATAAATTTAGTATTTTCAGAACACCTATAAAACCTGTCATTAAATTGTAAATGGTAAATCTGAAAATCGTAAATTCTTTAGACGATTTTATTATTTTTCTCGATGTATTCATTTTTGATACGGCGTAGTTGACCGGAAACACTGGCATCCCAACGTACAAAATCTACTTCGAACATGAAACCTCCCAGAATTTCAGGATCAATTATTTTCTCCATTTCTATCGTACCACCTGTTGTATTTTCAACCATGGCCATCAATCGTTTCTCAGTAGCTACATTTATGGGAGAAGCAGTTGTAAGCTTTCCATAATGAATATTCTTTTGTTTACGAAACAAGTCGATATATTTCAAGGCTATAGAAAGCAAATGATTTTCACGGTTATTCTCCAGCAATAAATCAATGAACTTTTCAAATGGCTTACTGACATTATCACCGGCTGCAAGAATAATAATTTTCCGCTTTTCCGCTTTTGCCAATACAGGATTATCAAGTACCGTCCGTAATTCGCCGAACTGAAAATAGCTTTTAATGATTGCTTTACTTTCGGTGTACACTCGATCCTGCAAATCTTTCACATCGGCAAAATCCAGTAAAGCTTTGGCATAACGAACCGGTATAATTCCTGTATTCATGAGTGTTTAGGATTTAGAAATATTAATTTCGTCGAGCAACCGGTTTATCATATTCAATTGTTCATCTTTCTTTTCCAATTGTACCCGAAGTACTCTTTCGGCGATATCTACAGACAATTCAGCTACCTGGCGACGGATATCACGAATAGCATCTTCTTTTTCTATCAGAATTTGTTTACGTGCTTCTGTTACTAATTTTGCAGCTTCAATGCCGGCTTTGTCTTTTGCTTCCTTGATTAATAAATCACGGGTTAGAGCAGCTTCCTTCATAATTTTCACCTGCTCACGACGGGCATTATCCACAATGGCTTCACCTTCGGCTCTTACACTAGCTAGTTCTTCATGTGCTTGTCTGGCAATACTTAGCGAATTATCGATGTATGCTTTACGATCATCCACCATTTTGATAATTACGGGGAAACCATACTTTACAAGAATAAATGCAACAATTCCGAATGAAAGAAACATCCAGAATAACAGACCGGAATCAGGCAATAATAATGACATAATAATTCAATTTACAATTTACAAATTTACAATTCTCAATTATCGGCTGATACTTTAAATTGCAGTTTACAATGTACTAAAGTATAAAGCGTTGAAACTTACTCAAGCAGCTTTAAACTTACATTAAAGAATAAAACCACAAACTACGATTGCAAACAATGCAGCACCTTCTACAAGAGCTGCAGCAATAATCATAGATAAACGAATATCTGATCCGGCTTCAGGTTGACGGGCAATACCGTCCATAGCAGATCCACCAATACGGCCAATACCAAGACCTGCACCAATAACTGCCAGACCGGCTCCAAGACCTGCACCTAATTTAGCTAAACCTGCTCCAGCAGCAGCTTGTAATAAAATTGTAAGTAACATAATTTTTTTTTTTATGATCCAAACCCCTAAGGG